>Ga0182027_10000076_pt1 | contig 144295 bp, 97 predicted proteins | sample 712E1DmetaG_FD_121300 | JGI IMG/M metagenome (GOLD analysis project Ga0182027, IMG submission 121300) | Permafrost microbial communities from Stordalen Mire, Sweden - 712E1D metaG (Illumina Assembly) | ecosystem: Environmental > Terrestrial > Soil > Wetlands > Permafrost | place: Sweden...
CCCTGAAGGATAGCAATTTCCCAGAACAGAATTCAAATCGAAAACACCCGTTTTTCCGTGCAACGATGTATACAGTAACAATTTACAGCAATTCAAAATCACAACAGTTGGACACTAGTGATGAATTATAAATGATGAAACTAAAATTCTTTCTCTGTGTCTCCGTGGCTCTGTGGTTGCCTTTTTGAGTAATCCTGGTTACTTGTGCTGAATCATAATCGCATCGATTGCCATCACCTGCGTCAACAGTGCATCGAGTTGATCCAGCGGAAGCTGGCTGGCTGCGTCGCTGAGAGCCTTCGCCGGTTCCGGATGTGTCTCCACAAACAACGCATCGATCCCAACGGCGGCGCCGGCGCGTGCAATTGGAAAAATGAATTCCGGCTGCCCGCCGCTCATGCCGCCGCCTGCACTTGGAAGCTGCACGGAGTGTGTTGCATCCAACACAACCGGATATCCGATAGAACGCATGATGGGCAACGAGCGCATATCCACCACCAGATTATGATATCCGAACGAGGCACCCCGTTCTGTCGCCATGATGTTCGTATTTCCAGTAGCGGCGACTTTTTCAATCGAATATTTCATGTCTTCCGGCGCCAGGAATTGCCCTTTTTTAATATTCACAATCCTGCCGGTCTTGCCCGCGGCATACAATAGATCCGACTGCCGGCACAGAAACGCAGGAATCTGCAGCACGTCCGCTACTTCCGCGGCCACCGCGGCCTCTTCCGGAGAATGAATATCGGTCAGAATTGGCAAACTAAATTCGGTTTTCACTTCGGCCAATATTTTCAACGCCTCATCCACACCAAGGCTGACGAATCCGGAGGAGCTTGTCCGGTTTGCCTTCTTATAGGAGGATTTGAAAATCACCTTCACCGAGTGCTGCCGGGCAATTTTCTGGATCTTTTCCGCCGTCGAGAGAATCAGATCGCGGCTTTCAACAACACAGGGACCGGCAATTAGAACAAGCGGCTTCTTTCCGCCGATGGAAATTGAGCCCAGTTGTATGGTTTTCATAGGCTTTCAGAGTAATATAGAGTAATATTATAGCAATCTTTGGAGGGAAAGTAAAGGAAAACAGGGATTTGTGCAGAAGTAGAGAAGAAGATGAAGAGCTTTTGCCACAGAGAGCACAGAGAAGAGCAGAAGATTTACACTTGTTTTACTCTCGTTCCCAGGCTCCCGGACAACAGACGGTTGGAACTTGCATCGAAATCTTCGATATTGTAATCAAAGATTGCATTGCCGACTCACAACTCTTTCAGCCGCAGATTGATTTTGCCCTCAATGAAGGTATTTGAATATGGAACTGATGACGTTTACCTCCATCTCAAGAACATTAGATAAGCTTTGCAACGGAAATCATTACAGGGTTGGTAATTTCCCAGCCACCAGGGCGATACAGACAATCACCATCCTGATTTTATTTTTCGCTGCGGCATTTAGCGCACGTGGACAAGAACAAGAGAAAGTCCAACTGCGTGACACAACGGCGGTCACGCTGCAGCTTTTTGATCCGAATGCTCTGCCGATTAAGCTTTCCCTGTTTCCTCCCCCGCAACTTCAAACTGCGCCTGAGAGTTCTCTACGCTTCTTTTTCCAATCATCCCCTTTCCCCTCACAACAGTTTTCCCGGGAGTTCAAGGAGAAGCTGGATCTGACAGCTCCTTTGAAGCTTGAACTTGCAGATCAGGAAAAATATCGAACATGGCGCTCGATTCTGGGATCAATACAAGCCGGCGGGACTGCATATATTCTTTACCAACACATCAAAAAATATGGTTTGAAACAAAACTAGAAACCGAACAACCGCTGAGTGAGTTGTGCGAAAGTCACTTGCTTGCTTCTACCCTCGTTCCCGAGCTCCCAGATTGTGTGAAAACTGTGAGGTTGTCATTGCGAGGTTCTACTCTTGAAAAACACAAGAACATTCATGACATTTGACATCATCACCGCGCAGACTATAACAGTACACTCATGTGATGCATTAATTGCTGAAAGGAATACTTCATTCCCACCCTAACCAACATGACTTCTGCACATACAGTATGAGTCTTACAAATTCTCTGACGGCTTATCACAATGACTGTTCGCCATTCTTTGCGAGGCGTTTTGATCCAAGAATGGATTGAATCAGCGCCACGGACCTATGCACTTTTCGCATTGACATCCCTGTAAATCGCCTTTGCCAGCAACGGGAATATCGTGTCCTGAAACTCTGATTCGTCCATATAGCGGGAAACGAATGCATCGTTCTCGGACATGCGCTGCATCATCAATGTTTCAATGAGTTGGCGAATACCAAGTTCAAACCTTTCCAGCGGGTTGTTCTGCGCCGTTTGTATCACGCGCTCGTCATTACTTGCCTTCTCTTTAATCTGCTCAAGGAGCAGTCTATCTTCTTCCGTAAATTCAGCGCCGTATCGCTCGTTCAAACGGTTGATAATCTCTGAAAGCGGCTTGTTTTCGTCCAACGCTTTGCTGGTGCCGACCGCTGTCGGACTTTTCACGCCGACAATGTCCCCACTATCGAGGATGATGGGATCAGACGATGTCTTTTCCAACCGGTAGTATTGCAGTGCCACATCTTTTTCAGGATGTGGGTTTTTTGTTTGGTCATCGGGATCAATACGCGGAATTAGATGCCTTCCGAATGAATACAACATCTCCAGCTCCGCATCAGAGTACGGTATAATCTGACTCACAAAGGAATAGAACTTCACATACGCGGTCAATTTTTCGTAGAATTTCACCTTGTCCGGCTGTTTCAGTTCCTTGAATCTATCCACCGCCGGTTGTACCTCTTTTTCCATCCGGGCATGGTCGGATGGAATCTGTTTCTCCGGTGCGATGTAGAAAATATGCGCAAATGCCTCCACCTCAGACCAATGGTAGACCTGCATGGCGTCCATCTCGTGTTTTAACAACTCCAGGTGATTTGGATCAGAAGGTGCATCCAGGATTGTCCCGTCGTAGTATGGACCGAACGCTTCCTTGATGTCCGATGCCTCATTGACAAAATCAAGGACGAACGGCTCTTCCTTTCCGCTGCTCACCCGGTTCAAACGGGAGAGTGTTTGCACTGCTTGGACACCGTCGAGCCTCTTATCCACATACATCGCACACAAAAGCGGCTGATCGAAACCTGTTTGGTACTTATTGGCCACAAGCAGAATGTTATAGTCGGATGTATCAAATTTGTCCGGAAGCTGTTTCTCGGAAATATATTTCCCGGACACAACATCGATGTTCATCGACGGTTCCGTGTATTCCTTTCCCGTGTCCGGGTCCTTCACTTTACCACTGAATGCCACCAGCGGACGGATATTCTTATATCCCTTTTCATTGATGTAGTGTGTGAACGACTCCATATAACGAACAGCGGAGAGACGCGATCCCGTCACCACCATTGCCTTTGCCCTGCCGCGCATTTTATTCCGCACCTGCTGCCGGAAATGTTCAATAATGATTTCCGTCTTTTGCTCGACATTGTGTGGATGCAGGGCGATGTACTTTGCCAGCTTCTTCATCGCCTTCTTCTTCGGCATTTTCGGATCTTCACTTGCCGCTTTTAAAAGTCCGAAATATGTTTTGTACGTGGTGTACCGCTGCAAAACATCCAGAATGAATCTCTCCTGAATCGCCTGACGCATGGAATAGATGTGGAACGCTTCTTTCTTTCCGGTCTTGCCGACGCGCCCGAAGAGTTCCAGCGTTTTTCCTTTCGGCGTGGCGGTGAATGCAAAGAAACTGAGATTCTTCTGCCTTCTACGCGAGGCCATCACCTGGCACAAACCCTCCTGCCAGTCTTCATCCGCGCCGTTGTCGTCGTGGTCGTCGTCGTCGCCGTCCCGGTTGCCGATACCAAGTATGCGCTTCAGCTCTCTCGCGGTCTCACCGGATTGACTCGAATGCGCTTCATCGACGATCACCGCATAGCGGCGCGATGCAATGAGCGCCTGCCATTCGTCTGATTTCTTTTTCGTTTCCTCGTCTTCCCGGTGCGCTTTGTCCGGACTGGCAATGCGCAAGAGGGCTGCGAGAATTCTCGGAAACTTCTGCAGCGTTGTGACAACAATCTTCGTTCCATCCACCGAGGCCTTTGCAAGCTGTATTGCGTCTTCATCGATGGCTTTCACCACGCCCTGCGCGTGCTCAATCTGGTAGATCGCATCCTGCAATTGTCTATCCAATACGATTCTGTCCGTGACGACCACAATACAGTCGAACACTTTCTGATCAGATGATGTATGCAGATTCGACAAACGGTGAGACAGCCAGGATATACTGTTGGTCTTGCCGCTACCGGCGGAGTGCTGGATGAGGTAATTATTGCCGGCGCCTTCCACCCGGGCGGCATTTACCAGTGCACGCACGGAGTCAAGTTGATGGAAGCGCGGAAAGATCATCGCTTCTTCGACGATGGTGTTGCGCTTTCCCTGTTCATCCTCCACGATTCTCTCGGTCGTCTCAACGAACATGAAACTGCCGAGAATGTCGATGAAGCTGTCGCGGGCAAAAACATCCTCCCAGAGATAGCCGGTACGGTGACCGGACGGATGCTGCGGATTTCCCGCACCGCAACGGATTTCACCCGGATGGCTGCCGCGATTGAACGGCAGGAATAATGTGTTGCCGCCATTCAGCCGCGTGGTCATGTGGACTTCATCCGGATCCACGGCAAAATGTACAATCGCCCCTTTTTTAAATTCAAACAACGGCGCCCGGGGATCACGATCTGTTTCGTATTGATGAACGGCGTTCCGCCATGTTTGGTTGGTTGTGGGATTCTTTAGCTCCAGCGTGGCGACAGGGATTCCATTCAGGGAGAGCACCATATCGGCGGTGCAACGATCGTGTGGATGGCACAGAACCTGGCGCGTTACATGAAGGACGTTTGCCACATAGAGCTCCATTGCTTCATAGCCGAGACCATGTGCTGGTTTGAATTGAGCAATCTTGAAATTCTTGCCATAGAACTTGAATCCGTGCCGGAGGATGTGCAGCGTTCCCTTTGCACTTCGTTCCTTGATGAGCGATTCCAACAGCTTCGAACGAAAATCTTCGCCATGTTCCCGCTCCATGGTTGACCAGAGATCCGGCTGTGTTTTTTTAATATAGTCGATGGTGTATTCGGGAAAGAGCGCATTCTTCTGATCCCAGCAGCGGACATCGCCCGCCACCCAGCCCCGCTTCTCGCTCATTGTTTCCTGAATGTAGGCCTCAAAAGCCAACTCTGTGGTTGCCTTCATTATATAGCCTCTCAATCAAATAGCAGTCAAATAAGAAATCGATTGTTTCCGGCCTTTTCCATTAGTTTTAGCCTGTTTACAAACTCCAGTCAAATAACAGTCAAATAAAATTATGCAACATTGCGTACATCAATTTTGCCCGTCACGGCGGCTCCGATAAGCGACGTCCTATATTCACTAAGCAGTTTTCTTGCTTCGATTGTTCTAAAAATTAATTGTTCGATCTTGTAGACTTCTTTCTTCAAGAATTTAGCAATCTCGACTTGTTCTTGAGCTGGTGGATTGGGAACTCTAAATCGACTCAGATCTTCAAATCTTAGTGAAGGTTGCATTATCAAAGAGATGCTGGCCTTTTCATAGACAAACAATGGCTGCAAAACCGCTTCAAAGTATTCGGCACAAGTCGATACATCTCTTGGAATCATCAAGGCGCAATTTTGTGAAAGACTAAATTGTCCCGATACCAATCTCGTGGTCATTGCCTTCGCCCCGACTGTCGTAACAAAAATTGAATCGCCATTTAGGTCGAATTCAAACCAATCTATAGACCCCATCAAACTGTCGTTTTCAGTCTGACCACTCAGGACTGGATACGAACCCTCGTGATCTGCGATGTACTCTTTTGTGAGAATTGAAGCCTCTCTCCCCTTTCTGTACGAGAACAGCCGACTTAGTTTCTCAATTTCCCAATGTTCCGGCACATCACCCAGCCACTCAACACCAGACGGCTTCAATTTCATAGAAGGATTGAGCCCTTTTGTTACGGCCTGTGAAATGAGAGCAGCGCGTTTCTCCCACAAGAGTTCGATAAGTTTTTCATTCTTTGCGATCGATGCATCGATCTTTGCAACTTCGCGATCGAGAAATGCGGCAATGGCAGCCTGTTCGGACGCAGGTGGAACTAGGATCGACATATTGGCCACGGTCTCCCAGCTTGCCCTCGGCATTTTTGATCCATACGTAGAACCATCGACCACTTCAATGAAGCCACGATCTCTCAGAAGTCTTGCCGCATATGCCGGATGAATTCTTATTTGAGGTCGGAGCACAAACAAGTCGCCTATCGCCTCACCTTCGGTTTCAGCGAAGAATACTTTTGCGAGGTAGGGTCTCAGTTTCCCGAAAAGTATATCACCTTTTTGAAAACTTACACCATCACCATCAAATTCGGAATTAGTCTCAATATATTTTCCGGTCCAGCTTTCGATATTCTCCAAAGCAACGGTAAACGATTCATCACCATTTTTTCGGCTCTGCAATGCGAACGCGTTCTTCAGCCGCGTTACGTCCCAATGCTCGGGTACATCGCCAAGCCAGGGAACGCCGGAAGGTTTGTATTTCGGGTAGCGTTTACGCTTCACGCGGTTGCTCCGGCTGTGCGGGCTTCATCTTCCGTCTCTGCGCAAGAATTCCATAGAGAGCTTTGTTGATGTAGTAGTTCGTGCGTCCCACTTTTTTCTTCTGCAGCAATCCGCCTGCGGCAAGAGCATCCAGATATTTCGTCGCCGTCAAACGGGAGACGGAGAGATCGCGCATCACAAAATCGATCTTTGTGTAGGGATGAAAGAACAGATTGTTGATCAGATCCTGGCTGTAGAATTTATATTTCCCGCGAATGCGGTGCTTGTAGTCCATCAGCGCGTCGCGTATTGCGCCGACAACCACGATCGTGTCCCGCGCGGTCGTCTCCACGCCGTCGAGCATGAAGAGGATCCATGCTTCCCATGCCTGTGTATCCCGCACCTCCTGCAGCAACCGGTAGTAATCGTTTTTGTTTTGTACGATGAAGCGGCTGAGATAGAGCACGGGAATGGTCAACAACTGCTGCTGCACCAGATAGAGCACATTGAGAATGCGCCCCGTGCGTCCGTTGCCGTCATAAAAAGGATGGATGCTTTCAAACTGATGATGGATGATCGCCATCTTCACCAGCGGATCGGCCTCAAAAAAAGAAGCGTCATTGATGAAGTGATCGAGATTACTCATCAGGCGCACGATATCCGCCGGATCCTGCGGAGGCACATACACCTTCTCGCCGGTGAGGTCGTTGATCAGTTCTGTCCCGGGAAGCTTTCTCAAGCCCGCCTTGTTTTTTTCCAGTTCCGCCTGGATCGTCACAATGTGATTGGTCGTCAGCAATCCGTTCTTTTGCACCAGCGCGTATCCGGCCTTCAACGCAGCCACATAATTGCGGACTTCTTTTGCGGCGGGATTGGACGGTTGTTCGGGAAAGAGATCTTCTTTGAAAATATCGTCATGCGTGGTGATGATATTTTCAACTTCGGAACTATCCTTCGCTTCCTGCAACGAGAGCGTGTTTATCAGGATCCCTTCGTTGGGGATCGTTCCGGAAACACCCTTCAATTCCGCCAAAAAACGATGAGCCGACGCGACCTTTTTAAGAATCGGCTTTGTTTCCACATCAATGCCCGGCGGCAGCAAACTCACTGGCTGGCTCATTTCATTGCCCCGGCATGTATAGTTTGTGCTGTTTTTTGCGCATTTTTGCAATTATTTAATAGAATCTGGCATTTTTCTATACATATAGCACAAATATGTATAGAAAATACCGTTTTTCTATACACATTACAATTACTCAGTTAAAAAGGCCGTTGCCTTCGCGTCCTTTGCGCCTTCGCGGTGTTCATTGAGCTGAACAAAGGAACAAGCCGCAAAGACGCGAAGAACGCAAAGAAAGTAAAGTCATCACTGACCACCGCTTCCTGTTACTTCCGCCAAGAGTGAGACAATTTCCGACTCAAGTCCCCGGATGTCGGACTCTATCTCCTCCAGCGCGCGGGGCGGTTCGTACCGGTAGAAATGCCGGTTCAACGGTATTTCATAGCCGATTTTTGTTTTGCTGTGATCGATCCACGCATCGGGAACATGCGGCAGCACTTCGCGTCGGAAAAACTTTTCAATATCCTCTTTGAGAGGAATATTTTCCGTATCCCGAAGATCGGCATCCGGTTCGGGCTGTCCCTTGGCATCCACGCAAATATCCGCCGTCTGATCCTTCTCCGCAAGGGCATCCAGAATTACTTTGAGTTCCTGCGTGCTCAGACGAAGTTCTTTCTCTTCTTCCAGTTCCTTCAACACGGCAAGGAATTCGATACGGCTTTTGAACAAGCGTCCGTTCGTCTTGCGTCCGAGTGCCCGCACCAGCGAACGAATCGCCTTCTGACGTTTCCGGCCTTTAGCGATCTCCACCAACCGCACTGTTTCTTTCTTCTTGTCGCTCTGCACCAGTTTTTCGAAGCCCTTCTGGTATTCCAATCTCTTCATGCGTTCGCTGCTCGCCTGAAAATTCAACCGTAGCGGACGCTCCACAACAATCTTGTTGTAGCCGAAATCTGCATTGTCGAATATTTTCGAAACAACAACAGATTTCTTGGCACCATCGATGTCAAGTCTTCTCTTTTCATTGTGCTGGAAACTGCCATAGATCCGGCTGATATCCCCGATCTGATCCGGCCTGTCATCCTCCCCGTCGCCGATCTGGTTTCGCTTGTTGCCGAGGCTTTTGCGCATTTTGATGAAGAAATTGCGCGCATCGATCAACTGGATCTTGCCTTTCCGCTCTTTTTCTTTCCGGTTCGTCAGTACCCAGACGTACGTGGAAATTCCGGTGTTGTAGAACAATTGGTCCGGCAGTGCGACGATCGCTTCCAGCCAATCGTTCTCGATAATCCATTGCCGTATATCCGATTCCCCGCTGCCGGCATCGCCGGTGAAGAGTGGCGAACCGTTGAAGACGATACCGATGCGGCTGCCGCCTTTTTCCGGCAGGCGCATTTTCGACAACATGTGTTGAAGAAAGAGAAGCGAGCCATCGTTGATTCTCGGTAGACCGGCGCCGAACCGGCCGTCGTATCCCAGATTCTCGTGTTCCTTTTCAATTGTCTTTTGCTGCTGTTTCCATTCAACACCAAAGGGCGGATTGGCAAGCATATAGTCGAATTTGTCGGTCTTATACCCGTCCTTCTCAAACGAACAATCCCGTTTAATATTCTCCGAGTTCTCTCCTTTAATCAGCATGTCCGCGCGACAGACCGCCCACGCCTCGTCGTTCAAATCCTGTCCGAATAAATGCGGTTGTGCCGTCCGTTGAAAATTGCGGATCATTTTTTCCGCCTCGGAAAGCATGCCACCGGTGCCGCAGGCCGGGTCGTACACTTTTACAACGATATGCGGTTTCCGGAGTTCGCGCATGTCGTGCGCAGGAGAAAAGAGAAGATTCACCATCAACTTAATCACTTCCCGTGGAGTAAAATGCTCCCCGGCTTCCTCATTGGATTGCTCCGCGCCGATGCGTATCAATTCCTCGAAGACGTATCCCATCTGAATATTGTCCACGGCTTTCGTCGAGAGATCCAGCTCGGGGTCGACAAATTTCTTCAGCACATTAAAAAGGAGATTCTTTTCATGCATGCGCGAAATCTGAGCATCAAAATCGAAACGCTCAAAGATTTCTCTCACATTGGGTGAGTACCCTTTGATATAGCCGCGCAGGTTGATCGCAATATGGTTCGTATCGTTTAAAACAGTTTCAAGCGTTAACGGCGAGATATTGTAAAATGTCGCATCCGTGACTTGTCTCATCTTAGCGTTGATGATATTCTCGGATTTACCCTTCAGCCGGGCATATTCCTTCAACACTTCCGCTTTCGTGGGAGCAAGGACAGTGTCAAACCGTCTTAATACGGTAAGCGGCAATATCACCTTGCGGTATTCGTTGCGCTTGTATGGACCACGCAGAAGGTTGCAGATTCCCCAGATGAAGCTGGTAATTTCACTGTGTGATTTATTCGGCATGAATATTCCAATATGCTATGACAATAAACCCGCAAGACGGCATTCTTCATGTCCTGCGGGCTAATTTTTCCTGCCCAATCTTATACCCCTATGCTTCACAATTGCATTGAATGTCGGTTCAACGTACCGAAAAGCGATGGGAAATGCAAGAATTGAAGGTATTCATTCTTGTGCGAAAGGAACATGGTAGAGCAAGAAGGGCAGAACGGTCGGGCGACCGTTCTTACAAAGCGCGTTGCGGATTATGAATTGGGGTTTCTGCCGACACGGGTGCTGCAACCGTTGTCTCCGCCGCGGCGCGCGACCTTCAGTGTGTCCATAATTCTCTTGACTTCTTCCATGCGGAAAGGTACATTTGTCGTGTAGATTGTTATAGGGACTGGGAATTCTCGTTCGACAAGAGGCTCCGACGCAGGTCGGGGCCTTTTGCTTTTTATACTCTCGTTCCCAAGCGCACAGCGCGTGTGAAATCAAACATTTCGTCGAGTTTGTCATTCCGGCCCGCCTACCACTTTTTGATGGGCGAGTCCCCCGGCAGGGGGACGAAAGCCGGAATCCATTACAAATTGTCAAGAACTGGATCCCCGCTTTCGCGGGGATGACAGAGCCGGCGACGTTTCACGCACTGTGGGAGTTTGGAAACGAGATGACGACACGGGGGGACAACATGCTTGTCTGTCGTTATTCGTCTTAAAATGATAGGGAGAAATGTCCTACACCTTGCCCCGTGGAGTCTTTTTTCTTTCAATGTTTCGCTGTCTTTTCAGGTGCGATTGCTATTTCTTTCGCGGCGTGTGTAAGTTCTTCGACGACAGTTGTCATTCCGGATTCTCCAACGACAATTCCTTGCTCGATGACGGCAATTCTTGGAACGCGAACGACATTTCCAAACCTCACATCGGCAATTCCTGACTCGCTGACGGCAATTCCTTGCCCACAGTCGCAATTCCGGAAATGCGAACGACAATTCTTTTCTTCACATCCGCAATTCCTTACTCGATGACGACAATTCCTTGCCCACAGTCGCAATTCCTGGAACGCGAACGACATTTCCAAACCTCACATCGGCAATTCCTGACTCACTGACGACATTTCTTCCTCTCACATTCGTATTTCCTGGAACGCGAACGACATTTCCAAACCTCACATCGGCATTTCCTGACTCGCTGACGACAATTCTTCCTCTCACATTCGCATTTCCTGGAATTTGAACGCATTTCCTTGCTTCACATCGGCATTTCTTTGCTCCCAGTCGCAATTCCGAGAATTCCAACTGTAGTTCGTTGATCACCCGGCCAATTCCGGCTGGTAGTGGCTCGATGTCGGCAATTCCGTAGAGCGACCGGTGGTCCGGATTGTTTTTTATAACACACCGATGCTTCTCAATTCCAGCCGGACTTGTTCCGGGGATCGATACACGATTCCCCGCATGCCGCATTGCTCCGCACCGCGGATATTTTCTTCCAAATCGTCGATGAAAACAATTGCATCCGGACTCGATCGAAGCGTACGGATTGCATATTCGTATATGCGTCGATCCGGTTTTGCTGCACCGATTTGGAAAGACGTGAAGTGGTACTCGACAGGAATGCGTGCAAGCAGCGGCGCAATGGCCAGCGCTTTTTCCCAATGCGTCTCACTCGTGTTGCTCAACACCGCCGTCCGGCAGCATGCATTCACCTCATCAAACAGCGGCACGATTGCTTCGTTCTGCTCGCAAATAATGGCATCCCAAGCCTGCCGCAGAAGATCCCGCCCGAATCTGCCGGCGAACGCCGAATGCAATCCATCCAGAAAATCATCCAACGATAATTGTCCGATCTCGTGCCGGACAACAAGAGGATGAACTCGCTTCTCGTACGGACGGCGCGATTCGGGCGTGAACAAACCCAGCGTTTTCGGAAAGGCATCAAAATCAATATTGACAAGAACTCTTCCGAGATCGAAGACAACGGTCGAAATAGTTTTCATGTACGCAGCGTTTCCACAAGTGTAATGGCTTCCCGGATGCGCTCCACCGGATCATCGCTCCGGAGGGAAACCGAGAGGAGAAGCTGCTTGCCGTCCTGTTTCAAGACAGGTTTGTGCGATGTCACCGCACCCGCTTTTGTCATCACGGTCTGGAAGTATCCGCTTTCATAATACGCAGTGTCGCTCTCCGGCGGAAAATGGAGACGCAGCGTGTGCCCGAGCAATTCAATTTTTCGGTACCTCGCCGCAGCCCCGGCCACACGCAGATGAACCAGCGTCAGCAAATGCTGCACTTCCTCCACCGGTGTTCCGAATCTGTCTGTCAGTTCGGCGCGAATGTCGTCCACCTGCCGCGAGGTAGTGGTACGATAGAGGCGGCGGTAAATATCGAGCCGCTCCGTATCCGATTCCACATAGATTTCGGGAATATACGCTTCAATATCGGATTCGATGAGCGTGTCGTTCGGGCGTTCTGCGGCAGCCGTCTGCTCGCCGAACAACGACGTGAATTCCTGCGTCTTCAGCTCATGAACCGCTTCTTCCAACGTGCGCGTGAACATCTCAAATCCCATTTCCATGATGAAGCCGCTCTGCTCTGCGCCGAGCATATTGCCCGCGCCGCGAATCTCGAGATCGCGCATGGCAAGATTAAATCCTGACCCGAGTTCGGTGAACTCTTCAATCGCCTGCAGCCGCCGAAGCGTGTGTTTGGGCAGAATGGATATCGGCGGCACGATGAGGTAGGCGTACGCCTGCACATTCGACCTGCCGACTCTGCCGCGCAGTTGATACAACTCCGCCATCCCAAAGCGATCGGCGCGATTGATGATGATCGTATTCACATTCGGGATGTCCAATCCGGATTCGATGATCTTCGTCGCCACAAGCACGTCGCATTTGCGTTCCAGAAATTCCATCATCACACGCTCGAGTTCGTGCCCCTTCATCTGTCCGTGTGCATGGAGAAAGCGCGCCTCCGGCACAATTTCGCGCAGTGTGCCGGTAAACAATTCTATATTCTCGACGCGGTCGTTCACCACATACACCTGTCCGCCGCGGTGCATTTCTTTAATGATTGCTTCACGGATAAGCGCGCGATCGAACTGGACTATTTCGGTGGAGATCGGCATTCGGTTGCGCGGCGGCGTATTGATGAGGGAAAGATCGCGGGCGCCCATCAAAGAAAAATGCAGCGTGCGCGGAATCGGCGTCGCGGTCAGCGTGAGTGTGTCCACAGCGGAACGCAGCGCGCGTAACTTCTCCTTTGCGGCAACGCCGAACCGGTGTTCCTCGTCGATGATCAACAGTCCGAGGTCTTTGAACTTCACATCCTTCGACAGCAGGCGGTGCGTGCCGATGACAATATCCAGCGTGCCGTTGGCGAGCGATTCCACAATCTGCTTCTGTTCCTTGGGCGAGCGAAAACGCGAAAGCGATTGAATGCGGACGGGATACCGTCCCAGCCGGTCGATGAATGTCTGATAATGCTGGTGGGCAAGAATGGTTGTCGGCACCAGCACGGCCACCTGCTTGTTGCTCTGCACCGCCTTGAACGCTGCGCGCACGGCGATTTCCGTTTTGCCGAAACCGACATCGCCGCAGATCAGCCGGTCCATCGGACTCGGACTTTCCATATCCAATTTTATAGCGGCCGTCGACGACGCTTGATCCGGCGTGTCCTCGTACATAAACGAAGCTTCCATCTCCTTCTGCCACGGCTGGTCCGGCGGAAATGCAAATCCCTCCTCAAGCTTCCGTTTCGCATAGAGAAGAATCAGATCGCGGGCAATGTCTTTGATCTTCTTTTTGACACGCGCCTTCAGCTTCTCCCACTCACCGCCGCCCAGACGATTGAGCCTCGGCGTATGTCCTTCGGATGAGGAATATTTCTGCAGCGCGTTGATGTAATTCAGATTGACAAAGAGGACGCCTTTCTCGGCATATTCCACTTTGGCAGCCTCCTGTTCCACCCCGCGAATTTTAATCTTTTGCAGGCCGAGAAATTTTCCAATCCCGTGATCCAGATGCACGACAAAATCGCCGCGGCGGAGGGCGCTCAATTCCTTCGCAGAAATTCCTTTGAACCGTTTCCTGCGCGCCCCGCCCCTCCGCTTCAAACGCCCAAAGACTTCGTGCTCGGTCAGCAGCGCAATGCCGGCCGATGGAAAGAGAAATCCGGCATGAACCGTTTCTGTCGCAAAATCAATCGGAACGTCATCGAGAAGTGTTTCGTCCGCGCCCGCTAGGAGTTCTTTGATGCGGGTCGATTCGTCTTCGGTATCCGAGGCAAGCGTTATGGAAAGCCCCTGCTCTGTCAAGCGGCGAATCTGTTCAACAAGAATCTTGACAGCACCGTTCGTCGGCGGAGGCGGTGTTGCGTGAAAATCGATTGCATCGCCGCTGCCCGGCCGGGAAAATACCAGATGCTGGTAGATGCCGAATTCGTTTAGAAATTCCCGCGTTTGTTCGAACGAAAACCGGGGTGCGAGCCCTTCGTTGATGAGTTCGACAATTTCTTTTTCAAGAAGCTCCGCATCTTCGGAAAGGACCAGTGCACTGGAAGAGAAGAAGGACAAAAGATGGCGCTCTGCAGACGTCACACGGAAAATATCGGGCACGATGCTCACGCGTTCCAATTCCCGAATGGAACGCTGGGAGAGAACATCGAATTCACGAATCGACTCCACCGTGTCGCCGTAGAACTCGATACGTACGGGATGTTCACCGATAAAGGGAAAGACATCCACGATCCCGCCGCGCACGGCGACATCGCCGTAGGACTCGACGAATTGCTTGCGCTCGAATCCGTGGCTGTTCAATTTCTCCAGAAATTGCTCGAACGGAACATCGCCACGGACGCTGATCTCGAGCATCGAATCGAGAAATTCTTTTTTCTCCGGTACGCCCCATGCAAGCGCCGCTGCGTGTGTGATGTAGATCGCAGGCACACCGGCGGCGAGCGCCTTCAGTGTTTCCACCTGTCCGATCGGTGCGGACATGTCCAATGCCTGTGCGGCATGCGGCGGGTCTTTAATGTAGATGCGGACATTCGCTTCGCCAACCAGCTGGGCGCAGTCGTCCCGCAGCCGCTCCGCAAAGTCTTTTTCGGGAACGACAACGAGGATCTGGTCTTGAAACTCATTGAAGAGAAACGAGGCGACGAAAGCCCATAGCGATCCACTGCAGCCGCGCAGCAGAAGAGGCGATCCGGGCCGGGGAAGGTTCTCCGTTAGACGGAAAAACTCAGGAGATTGATATATTTTTTGAGTCAGAGTATCCAGCATAAACACACCCACCCCTGCCGGGCGATGGATGATTACTTTTTATCGCCTGGCAAGGGTGGGATAAGATACGGAAAAAGAACGCGCGGGACAAATCGCGAAACTGTAGAGAAGAATGGAAAAAGATAGCCACAGAGAACACAGAAAATAATTACGAATTACGAATTACGAATTACGAATTACGAATTACGAATTACGAATTAGTGCTCTCATTTTTTTTTTGGGCAAAAAAACATCTATATCACACGAATTCGATCGTTGGAATGATCTCGACAGCGGTCGTCATCGAATTAGCGATCAGGCAATTGTCATGAGCGGCATGCACCACTTCCTCTACCTGCTCGCGCGTCCATTCGCTCTTCACGACAATCACGGGCGTAATGACAATTTTTGTGAAGCGGTATTTTCCGTCCACATTTTCAAGCGTACCTTCCGCACTGCTTTTGTATGAAACGAGTGGAATATTTTTTCTGCCTCCGAACGAAAGGAATGTAGACATCGTGCAGATTTCCACCGATGCGACGAACAGGTCTTCCGGGGTCCAGAGGCCGGGGATTCCCTTAAATTCCGGCGGACTGGAGACATCCAGCACCGGCTTTATATCCGATGCAAGCTTTCCCTGCCGGTCCTGCTGCCACTCCAGCGATGTATAATAGGTGAATGTCTTGAATTTTCTAACAGGTTCCATCGACGCATCCTTCTTTCTTCTTCGAATTCATGCTGATGAGAAAACCCATCATCATGCCGTAAAGCGTACTGATGTATGGGCTGCCGGTGATGGGACACGTACCGGAAGCGCATCCGATGTAATAATAATATGCAAAGCCTGCCCCGCCGCCGATCAAAGCAAACAATGTTTTTTTCGCGATTCGATGCTTTCTAAGAAATTCAAGAATATCAGTCATCTATTTGCCTGCAATTGTATCTCCTAAGTAACTTGAAAACTTGGATCACTTTTTAACGCAGGGACGCAGAGGTCGCAGAGTCGCCAAGGATTGTTTTAATACCATTCTCTGTGTCTTTGCGACTTTGCGTTAAGAGTTTTCACAGGGAATACAGGTGTCGCCTAGGTCTGCGTAACGCGAGTTACTTTATTGAAAAAAGAGAGCCGCCCGGAGGGTCTTCGACAGGCGCGCTGAACGCGCTACTCAGCGTGTTTTACTGTCATTTCTCGTTTTAAACGGCGTGTCATTCTGACAATTCCCACGTTCATGCGATCATGTCATTAGCCGCGAACCTTAATTTGCGGATTCTTGTACATTCAGCACTTCACCAATGATTTCTTTCAAATTCTTCTTGGGAAGTGCGCCGACGGCCATCTGCGGCTGTCCATCCTTCGGTATAAAGAGAATTGAAGGAATGCTCTGAATGCCGAAAGCCGATGCGAGTTCCTGCTCTTCTTCCGTATTCACCTTGTAGAAATTCACCTTGCCGGCGTACTCTGTCGACAATTCGTCGATGACGGGACCGACGGTCCGACAGGGACCGCACCAGGGAGCCCAAAAATCTATGACCGCAGGAATGTCTCCCTCAAATTTCCATTCCTTATTCTTCTCGAAATTGAAGACCTTCTCCTGGAAGGTCTGTTTTGTTAAATGTTCTGACATGATATTCTCCAAGTTATGAAAAAGCATTTGCCACAGAGAGATTGTTCGCGTTCTTCAGACTTGTTTCTTCTTGCCCATGGTGTTCAGTTTAAGGGGGATGTAGAGCGGGCACGAACCGATCGTGCTGGTCAGCAAGAATACAACGGCCAGAATTCCGAGAATAATAGCGGCGAGACCTGAAATCTCACCAAAAAGAAAGAGAACGACGATAGCCAATGCTACGATGACCCTGGCGATTCTGTCGATGGAACCCATGTTTTTTTGCATTGCAACCTCCTTCAATAAATGAATGTGTGAATTGCTTACTCTTTGGATGCTGCTGACAACAAAAAGGATTCAGAATCTCACTACTGCTTTATATTATGGGATTTGTTCAGCGCGATAGCAGCGATAAGTTTCTTATGGCTCTGTGCCGGCATTCGGGGGGTTGGATACGCACGATAAAGATGGACTGTTTTCTTCAGAGAATCGAGGTATGCCGTGCAGTTATCACATCCTGCAATGTGCGCGCGAATTTCCCGGCATTGTGCCGAATTGATGTCGGCATCCAGATTTTCGCAGATGTGTTTGTAAACCGAACGGCAATTGAGCGTATGACGATGTGTTTTTTTCATTTTACTGCACCATATAATCATTCAACTCTTCACGGAGAAAAATGCGTGCGCGGCGAAGCCGTGATTTTACCGCGGGAACAGAAAGCTTAAGAATTCGTGCCGTTTCCTCCGCTGTCAGATTCTCGATATCCCGCAGCACGAACACTACGCGGTACTCTTCCGGCAGCTGATGAATGGCATTATCCAGGTGTGAGCGGAGTTCCGTGTTCATCATTTTCTCCGCCGGCGTATCGTCCCAGGAGGGAATGGACTCATGGTGATTCGCACCATCTTCCACCGGCGGCTCATCCAGCGACATCATCTCCCGATCCATTTTCCGCTTTCTCCGGTTCATCAGACAATTGTTGGTCACTATACTATAGAGCCAGGTGGAGAATTTGGACTTCCCGTTGAACTGTTTCAGATTTTTATACACGTTGATAAACGTATCCTGCAGAGTTTCATCGGCCTTTTCTTTGTTTCTGCACATCTTAAAGGAAAAGCCGTAGACCATCTGCTCGTAGCGTTTTACCAGCGTCTCAAATGCACGCACATTGCCGTTGCGCGCCTGTTCAATTAACTGCTCATCCGACAATTGTTGTATTGAGCCTGTCATACATCTGATGCACGTTGTGGGAAAGAGGATTCACCGGACAAAGTAGTGCAAATTAACTATGGGTGCAACAATGGGACGCTGAAATGCGTTCAACAGTGATATTCATAAAAAAAAGTGCTACTTTTATCTTATGATGCGTTTCAGATACCAAGCTTTTTTACCCACAAGTCTGCTTTCTTTCCTGTTTTGCAGCGTTTTTGCGCTTCCCCTTCTATCGCAAACACCGTCACATCATACGGATGGCGGTTTCAAGAATCCGGAGGAAAATGGTTCGGGTCCCGGTTTTTTCAAGATGGCTCCTTGGCTTCTGAAGAAATTCGGGGACAATTTTACTTCCAGCGAAGTGGATATTCCCCGGACCTACAATGACGGTTCATTGCTGCAGCAAAATAAGCCGTATACGGTTACTTGGATCGGACACTCCACCCTCCTGATTCAGTTGGAAGGCAAGACCATTCTCACGGATCCGGTCTGGAGCCACCGCGTCGGCCCCGTCGGCTGGGCGGGAACATCGCGCGCAACGGAACCGGGAATTCCTTTGAGCAAGCTTCCTCCGATCGACATCGTTCTCATATCCCACAATCATTACGATCATCTGGATGAAGCGACGATCGTTCAGCTTGCAAAAAATCCGCGCACGAAATTCTTTGTGCCGCTCCGTGTCCGCGATTGGTTTGAGGACCGGGGCATTTCCAATGTGCAGGAATTCGATTGGTGGGAAGGTGCTTCGTTCGGACATTTGAAGATTTTTTGCACTCCTGCCCAGCATTTTTCCGGACGCTGGCTGACAGATCACGACGAGACACTCTGGTGTTCCTGGGTGGTGACGGGTTCGAAGAAGCGGATATTTTTCGGCGGTGACTCCGGCTACTTCACCGGATTTGCGCGCATCGGCTCTGCCTTCGGCCCATTCGATCTTGCGATGATTCCCATCGGCGCCTATGCACCGCGCGAGCTGCTGAAGACAAGACACATGCATCCGTCAGAATCCGTACAGGCATTTCTGGATGTGCGCGGAAAGAAAATGGTGGCCATACACTGGGGGGCATTCAAGCAGAGCGACGAGCCGCTGGATGAGCCGCCGCGCATTCTTCGGGAAGAAATCAAAAAACGTTCGCTGAACGATGACGATTTCTGGACGCTGATGATCGGAGAAACGAGAGAATTTTAGAAAGCACAAAGGCAAAAGTTAAAAGGACAAAGCAGCCGGAGTCCGATTGGTTTCAATGAAAGTGGCAACGTACAAAAAAAGGGCATAGCGTGTTTTCGCTGTGCCCTTTCCATGTACGACTGAACGGAGTTCTAATCTACCGCGCTGGAAGCTGTTCGAAGCTTTACTTCGTTTTCTTCTCGTCGCAGCAGTTGTCCTTTTTGGCGTCCTTCTTTGCGGCTCCTTCTTTACAATCCTTGCCGCAATCTTTGCCGCACGTTTCTTTCTTGGCGCCCTTCTTGGCAGCGGCGGTTGATTTATCGCAGGAGGCTTTGAATCCGGCATCGGACACGGCCTTCACCAATTCATCCGATGTTACTTTGGAGTTTGATGCGAGGATGACTTCGGCATTTTTCTTTTCGAGGCTGACTTTCACATCCTGCACACCCTTCACGCCCTTGAGGGCCTTTTCCACCTTGGCGACACATTCTTTGCACTTCATGCCGTCAACGGAAACTTTCATGGTTTTTCCGGCTTCGGCGAAAATGACTCCGGCCGCAAGAACGGCCGTAATTGCGATTGCGAACAGACGATGCATTGTAGAACTCCTCTTTTGGTTAGTAATTGTAGGTTTTGCAGTCATTTTCTTTTTTGACTATCAGTTATTAAAGATTCTTGCCCACGGACAACACGAATCGCACGTATAAAAGAATATCTCTGTGTTCTCTTCTCTTTCTCTGTGTTCTCTATGGCAAACTCTTTCTCACGAATCACGCGAGTAGTACTCTTATAATATAGAATAAAACGGGCTCATTTCCAATCTAGGCGCGTTCTCTGAAAATCTTCCATCGATCGACCACTTCATCACCTCGTACAACATAATAATAGTCAAAGAGTGCCGCCGTCAGGCACGAATGGTTCTCCAGGATCCTCACTGTTTCGCCCACCCGCAGCTTTCCTTCAATTGCTTCTATGGAATTTCCGCCTATTTTGCCGTGTTCCTGGGAAAGACCGCGCATACTGTAACCGGGTGACAGTTTCTTCTCTTCATAGTTTTCAAAGACCACGCCATTTGACTGGTAGCCGGTTATATGCACCGGACCGGCATCTTTGGACAAAGCCAATGCACCGGCATCTGTCACTGCATGCATCGCACCAGATTGATGGGAAATGACACTGGCCAGCACTGTCAAGGCGCAGTCCGCCAAACCGCAGCTTCCGATTGCCGCCTGATGGTAATCGTAGAAGACGTAGTTGCCGGGACGCATTTCCGTGATGCCGTCAAGATTTCTCGCCAGCGACATCGTGGGAGTCGAACCAACGCTAATCTCGGGAACGGTGATGCCGGCATTACGCAGACGCTCTGCAAATTCCACCATGCATGTGCGCTCGTGCTCTGCAACAAGGAGAATTTCTTCCGGAGTCTTGCAGCCGTATGATTGTCCTGCGTGCGTCAGGATGCCATCGAAGATGATGGAATCCGATTCCGCCAGAGACCGTGCAAGATCCATCGCTGATGGATCCGCGGGATTGACGCCGACGCGATGATGGCCGCAATCGACCTTCAGCCAGACGTGAATTTTTCGATCCCTCATCCAGCATTCGCGTTCAATCATCGAGAAGGTCACGCGGCTGTCGATGAGAATGCGCAGTGTTGTCATGTCCAGCAGGTTGAGTGCGCCGGCAATGTTTACAGGAGCGATCGGCATTGCCCACGTAATATCCTGAAATCCCGCCGCAGCAAAATACTCGGCCTCCGCCAGCGTGGAAACGGTGATGCCCTGCGCACCCAGTTCGCGCTGCCATTCCGCAATCTCGATGTTCTTGTGCGTCTTGATATGCGGACGCAGTGCAACACCCAGATGCACCGCACGCTGCTGCATGCGCCGAAGATTCTTCTCCAGAATGTCGATATCAAGGAGAAGAGCCGGAGTGGATAGAGAATGGATGTTCATACAGATCTGTCTGCAGAATTATATTGAACGAGCTTTTTCCAATCTATCGCTCCCTTTCTGTCGCAAAAATCAATCGAAAATTGACGGACAAACCGATTTACCATTTCTGCATATGACTGAAGAAAGGCATCATTCTTTTCTTTTGCCTTGTGGCCGAGCGGTTCAATAATCTCAACATACAGCGATGGATTGCCTGAAATGAATTCCCAAAACTTTTGGCCGCAATATTTGAGATATCCCCCTTTGTCGGGATGATTATCTGCACCATAGCAACATCCATTGATGGCCCGGATCTGTATGCGGGAGTTGCTTGTTCGAATTGTTTTTGCTGCTTTTTCAAAATCGCTCCGCATTCTTCGAATCTGCGAAGCATTCCCCCAGTTGGGTCCGGACTTTATGGCAACAATATTTAATTTGCCATCTCTGAAAAACTCTAAGTCAATTCCCCGCTTTTCGGATTTACATCCACCGTAGGTATTCTTGCTGATCGCCACGGCAAGATCAATGCACATTTTTAGCAGCAATTCGTTCTCAATGGGACGCAATTGCAAATCTAACAGCGAGCGAACAATGTCGCTGGCATTGAACATATTTTGTGCCCGCAACTTATAAGGATCTATGGACTTCAGCAAATATGACAGTTCAATATTTGCGATCTTCCTAACAAGCGGTTGCTGATAGTTGTCTTTATAGATGTTTTCTGCGGAGAACATATCGTTTTCTCCTATCGTGAATTATAGCGGGCAAAACATGCCTCAATTTCGCCCCGCAATTCCATCCCAGTCTGTTCAGAAATGTCGAGCAACGGGCCACTTCAAGAGATCTCTGCATATTTGTATCGCGTTGTTGCCTCTTCAATAGCCGTTGAAAACACAATGTGGATGCCGACATTTAACCCTTGCTCAACACACTTCTTTGCAACAAAGACTTCTTCTTCGGTCAGCTTCCGCCCTATGCGCTCAATTGCTTCCAGCTGTAGCCACGCCTTGTCAATTTTGTAGATTGTTTGGTTCTAGAAATATTCTCCTTCGATATCGTAACTGCTCAGCGAATAATGACCTGCACGTGGCAAAGCAAAAGAAGAACTCAGATTGCACGGAAGAGGCACAGATTTGCGCAGATTGCGATTTTCGCAGTAATTCTGGATATAGTGTCTCCCAATTCAAAATCATAGTTTCTGTGACAACCCATATTTTTTCAGTGTCATCATGTTCTCTTTTGCTAAACGCTGCACGTCAGAGACGGAGATGTAGTATATATGCTTCCGACTATTCATTCTGCCTCCTTTCATTCAACCTTTGTGTCCAAAGACGTTCTGTCGGTGCCAGGAGATTGAATTCTCGTGCGGGAGGAGCACATTTCTTTGAGGCAATCTGATGGTTTGATTCTCCTTTACACTTTGTCTCAGAACGTCAAGGTTACCCATCAATCCAAAATCAGATGGAAGGATAGCAAGTTTTGTGCTAACTTCGATTGTGAAGTCTTGTCGAAGTGTGAACCAGCCAACGTCGAATGACCAGTGATGAAAATGGCACAAGGCTATTCCGTTCCAAATATCGTCCTTTCCAAAGAAACGATGAGGAACAATATGAGCTGCTTCGACTTCCCACGTCAATGAATCTGGCGAAGCAACCTTCAATCCACAAATGCAACATCTGTAATCGTAAGCCTGCACAATTGCTTGACGGAAGCCCCGAGTCCGCAGCAAAGACTCTCTGGTGATTGTCTTCAATTTCTTGTGACTATCCACAGGAGTGTAGTTCTGCGTCCTCTCAGCATTTTCAAGTTCATTCTTGATTCGCTGAACCTCATAAGTCACAACTGGAAGCTCCTGTTTTGTGACAATAGGGACTTTCAAGATCTTGAGGGCTTGATCAATACCTCGTTCAGTCAACATCCACTCTCTGGAGCCTGTAAGCCTTAGGGTCTCCTTCGGACGTGCAAGAAGACGTTGCTTAGCGGCAAAGTCCGCTGCTCTATACAGAAGGCGATTCCAAGCAGGCCATCGCTTGAGTCGTCCCTCCTTACGGACTATTGTCTCCATTTGGAAGGTTCGCTGCACGGTTGAGAGGTTTAGCAAGTCAGCGAGTTCGTCGGCGAATTCTTGATCACCTGAACCAAACTCCTTAACACGGCCATTGTGTTTGAGCAAAGACTTAAGAAGTATTCGGATGACATCCTCTCGACGTGGCAATGCCAGCTGTTTGAATACCCTGCTTTCGTAGCTCAATTCAACCTCCATTCGTTGGACCACTTGGATAGAGCCATAGGAAAAGCGGCACTGTGGTTTTTATTTGCCGATTCGGTTGCTAAGTGAAGAACATTGTTTGGGTAGGCCATCTTTCTGGCCAACCAGTTGGAGATGTTCTTTCCAAATCCACTGCCCACCCTCGATTCGTCTCGGCGTTTATCCGTCTCACTCAGCTTTCTTAAGCGTGTCTTTGCCCAATCGTCCATCGGAACCATAACAGATTCCTGATACATTGCGAACTTTTTTGTCTTGTTGAATTGAAGAAGTCTTTCCCATGCATCGCGAAAACGATTAGGCCATTTACCCGGATAGCTATTTTTCTTGTGCCAAATGAATTCTTCCGTCCAGAACCATCCTTGTTTTCTCATTTCCAAGATAAGCTCCATTACATATGTGCTTCGTTCTCCTTCCACGACTTTTTCTTTTATGTTCAAAATAAATGTTCCTGTGGGTTTTAAAACGCGCAATAGCTCCGCAGAAATTGGCAAAAACCAATCAACGTAGTGATTGTGACCAACTCCGCCATATGTGTCTTTGCGCTGATCTGCATAGGGTGGAGATGTAACAATCAGATCTACCGAATCAGTTTTTAGTTTCTTAAGCTCTTCTTTGCTATCACCTAAAAATAGCGTCGTCTGTAAAGACATAGATTCCCAAAAATCCTTCCTTAGATTGAATTGACTGTTCTTCTCAGAAAGTCTCCTAATCCCAATTGTGCATATCGCTACGTACGATAGTTCTTCCATCAACTGCCTAAATATAGCAAAAATATCCCAACAGCATCAAATTCTGGGACAATATCTCTAAAATGTAATCGTGGTTTGAACTAACACAGCCACGACTCTTTGGTGGCCTGGTTTTCCTGAGGATTTACATTTTCCCGAAAATTTCGTATTTTACATAAGAATTTCAATCGCATCGTCCCCGATTTTCCCAGGAAAAAACGCTTTCCAGCTTGCCGCAGAAATCAACCATGGAAATGAATAGAAAATTGCCGCATCGGATGCGATCGACAAAATAGTGATTTCCTTAAGCAAGAAAGGTCAAAATTAGCGGTGGATCTAAAAATCAAAGATATTGCACAGTTTTTGGTAATGCCGGAAAAAGACATTCAGAAACTGGTGAAAGCAAAAGAAATTCCGTACCAGGTCATTCAGGATAGGGTCGTCTTCAATAAGGAGAAGGTCATTGAATGGGCGTTGGGAAGAAATTTGCCCTTGAATATTTCGGGGAATGCTCATTTTACAGAGTATCAGATCAAGAGCCTGCTCCCGCTGCTCGGTGAGGAGTGCGTCTTCTACAACTGTGACATGACGGAAGAACACTACATCGAACAGATGACAAACCTGGCCCTGCTCGATCCGTCGGTGGATAAAGAGGTTGTCATTCAATTGTTGAAGAGCCGTGAACAATTGATGTCTACGGCTATCGGAAACGGGATCAGCCTGCCTCATCCCCGAATACCACTGGTGATCGGCCGGGATAAGCCGCTGATTCACTTTTTCTTTCCGAAGCATTCCCTCAAGCTCAATTCACTGGACGGTAAACCTGTCCATACGCTCATCCTCATCATTTCGCAGACAATCAAACAACACCTGAGCCTGCTGGCTCACGTCAGCTTTCTTCTCTCCCAAAAGAAGATCCAGAACGCCCTCGAAACACGTCTCCCATACGCGGAACTGATCTCGGTCATTGAAGAGTTTGAAGGGCAACGACAACGATGATCGGTTTTTGGGGCGCTGACTGCATCCTGCTCGCTCTTGCGCTCGCGGCCATCGCCATCGGACACGGCTTCATTATTGCCGGCATGACAAGCGGCCTTATTTTTACCATTGGCGAGAACTACTTAACCTTTCAATAAGACAATAGCCATGGATATTCTGTTTCTCACAGGCTGCACTCTCTTCGCCGCCGGAGCGGTCATTGCAATGCTGGTTCGACCTCTCCAGCGGGCATTGACGCTGTTTGTTATTGCGTTGACGGCGGGAGCCGCATTGAATCTCGTTTTTGCGCTTGTAAGGCTCTCCGCGTTACCGGAGGTGAGCTCTCTTTTTTCGATCATTCCCGGTACGGCTACACTTTTCCGCGCCGACGGCCTTGCACTTTATTTTCTACTGATTACCACCACCGTTGCGATACCGGTCATTCTTGCGACGCATTCGTACCTGCAGCAGCATCTCCCCAAAGGACTATCTGTACGCACATTTCTTGTTTTCCTTTCGGCGCTGATACTTTCAACGCAACTGCTCGTGCTGGCAAACCATGCAATCGTATTTCTCATCTTCTGGGAATTGATGACACTGACGGCATATCTTGGAACATTACTTGAAAAAGAAAAGGAGGAGGTACAAAAGGGAAGTTTCGTCTTTTTTGTTACAACACACGTCGCGACATTTTTCCTCTACATCTTTTTCTTCATTCTCCATCATCAGTCCGGCAGCTGGTTCTTCAGCGATTTTCATCTTACGCCTGCAATCGGCTTGCCCTTTTACGCAGTCTGCTTTTTTGGTTTTTTGGGTTTCGGCATCAAGTCGGGGTTCATGCCGTTTCATTTCTGGCTGCCGCGGGCACATCCGATCGCGCCGACAGTCCTAAGTGCCTTTCTTTCCGGCGTGATGATTAAGACGGGTATCTACGGGATCTTTCGCATCATCGAGTTCTGTTCCCCGCTTCCTGTCTGGATGGGTATTTTACTTTTGGTGATCAGCATTTTCAGCGCGATCTTTGGCGTCTGGTATGCACTTGCCCAGCACGACATCAAAAAACTCCTTGCCTATCATTCCATAGAAAATATCGGCATCATCGGCATCGGTATCGGCCTTGGCATGCTTGGCCTTTCCTATTCTATTCAATCTCTTGTCTGGCTCGGCTTTGGCGGTGCCTTGTTTCATACATTCAATCACGCGATATTTAAGAGCCTGCTCTTCCTTGGTTCGGGCGTAGTCTACCGGAACCTGCACACCCGCGATATAGAACAGATGGGCGGCATTGTCCATCGTGCGCCCTGGTTTGTAGCGCTCTTTCTTATCGGCTCCATCGCCATCAGCGGCATTCCACCGCTTAATGGATTTATGTCGGAGTTTCTGATTTATAGAGGATTCTTTGAATCCGCATCGGCGCTGGGAAAATACTATCCGCTCTTCATGCTGCTCATGGCGGTCGGATTGGCATTCGTCGGTGGCCTGGCGCTTGCCTGCTTCACCAAGATCAACAGTGTGATGTTCCTTGGAACAGAGCGGCACGAACACTCCGCATTTGCCGTCACCGCTACAGAGTACATTTCGCTGGGATCGCTGGCGATTCTTTGCATCGTGTTCGGTTTCTATCCGCAATCTGTCCTTGGGATCATATCCTCCGTGATCACCTTCAACCGCTGGGGCGTGAATATTCAGCCGTACACAATGTTTGCACAATGGGGCGTGATGTCGCTTGTGTTCGTCAGCGTTCTCGTCACGATTGTCCTTGTGCTGATCTGGAAGAAACTCACCCTCCGGCATCGCACTTCTCAACCCTGGGCGTGCGGATATGCATCACAAACACCACGCATGCAATACACGGCGTCATCCTATGCCGACGAGATCAACAGTATAGCGGCAACAATGCTTCACATGGACAAGCACGCGACACCACCGACAACGATCTTTCCGGCGGCGTCCCGTTTTGCTTCTCACGCGGCAGATTTTTCGGAGGAGACATTCGTTGGACCGATGTATCGTTTTGTTCTTACGAGGGTCAACGCGGTGGAGTTCTTAAGCCGTACCGATATTCGGTACTACATCTTATTCATGTTGATAGCCGTACTGCTGTACGGCGGGATCGCGATTGTATGGACATACTTCTAAATTTTCAAGGTCTCTTTCCATTTTTTTTCATTGTTGGGATATCCCCATTGCTCGTGGGAGTTATCAACAAACAGAAGGCGCTGCTCACGGGCCGCATTGGCGCTCCGGTCTGGCAGCCCTATTTTGATCTTCTTCGTCTCAGCCGGAAAGAAACGATCTATGCGACGACGGCGTCCTTTATCAGCCGACTTGCGCCCGTTGTCTCCTTTTCGGCAATCCTTATTTCAAGTCTGATGCTGCCGATCGGTTATGTACGGCCGGTGTTAAGTTTCAGCGGCGACATTATTGTGTTTGCCTACCTGCTCGGCCTCGCGCGTTTCTTTCAGATCCTCGGCGCGATGGACATCGGCAGTTCGTTCGAAGGCATGGGTGCGGCGCGCGAAGCAACGTTCGCTGTTTTTGCAGAACCGATTTATTTTTTCACACTCGGCAGTCTTGCATTTATCAGCGGACATACGTCCATTTACGAAATTTATCATTCCATCCATCTGGAAGATCCGACAGCGCTGGTCTTTATCATTGTGAGTTCGATTTCCGCGTTCTTCCTAATGGTGACAGAGTGCTCACGCATGCCGATCGATGATCCGACGACCCATCTGGAACTGACAATGATCCACGAGGTCATGATCTTGGACAACTCCGGTGTTGATCTCTTCCTCTATCAGTATTCCAGCTACATCAAGATCATGATCTATGCCGTTTACGAGGCGTCTTTCTTCAATCCGTTCAGCATGCAGAGTCAGTGGCTGGGATTTTCCGTTTTCATCATTGTGCTGCTCCTTCTCTCCTCCCTTGTTGCCTGGATGGAAACGATGATCGCACGGTTCAAGATGAAAAGTATCCCGCAATATCTATTGTTTGCCACGGCGATCGGCATCCTTAATCTGCTAATCTATACATTTGTCCGCCAGTAAACCGAGATCAATATGGAAAATGTCCTCAGCATTCTTTTTTGTCTTACGCTCTTGTATTTGGTGGTCACGTCCCGGCTTAAAACCTACGTTTCAATCCTTCGGACACAGGGCGTGCTTCTTTCGGCGATCATGGTCTTTCCCTTTATCCAGCATCTGTCGATCCACATTCTCCTTATTCCATTGATGTCATTCATCGTCAAAGCCGTCATCATTCCGCGCTTCATCAACAGAATTGTGATCGATCTTGATGTGAAACAGATTTTGGAACCGAGCATTCAGCCGTTCAATTTCTTACTCTTAACGGTCGCATCGATGTCGATCATTTTCGTTTCTGCGCATGTATTATCCGGTTTCACGCCGATCGAACCAATCCCGTTCGCTTCCGCCTTCTCTGCGATGATCACCGGCATCTATATCATTATCTTCAGGAGGAAATTGATCGTGCATGTGGTCGGCTTCCTCATTCTGGAAAACGGCATTTTCCTTTTCGGAACGGCGGTTGCTGCGGAAATGCCCACCTTCGTTGAACTTGGCGCCATGCTTGATGTCTTCGTCGTCGTATTTCTGATGGGCATCGCCATCAATAAGATCAGCTCCACATTTTCGAGACAGGACGTCAGCGTCCTTGGGAGGTTAAAAGATTAATGCTTGAACTTACATTCTTAGCCATTCTGCCGCTGGGAAGCATCGCTGCAAGCTATTTTTTGCATAAGAGAAAAATGCAGTACAGCATTTCCTTGATTGTTGCTGCGGGACACCTTCTCTTTTCCTATCTTATTTTTTCAGGCGTGTATCAGCCTGCAGAAGGCGAGTTTATCCGGTTCGACGCACTGAGCAGACTCTTCCTGCTGGTGCTCTCGCATGTCTATTTCTGGGTGGTGCTGGTGTCCTATTCATATTTGAACCGGCCGGAGCTGGTCAATGAGGAAAAGGGGAAACGGCTGTATTTTATGATGCTGAATTTGTTCCTCTTCGCCAACACGCTGGCCATCATCAGCAATCATTTGGGATTGTACTGGGTGGCATCGGAAACGACAACACTCAGCGTTGCACCGCTGATCTACTATTACCGCAACGAAGAATCTCTTGAGGCGATGTGGAAATATCTCTTCCTCGTCTCCGTCGGCATCGCCTTTGCGTTTATTGGCTTTCTCTTCCTCGCGCTTTCCGCCAGCGGGACACCCCTTTCCGGACAGCAATTGTTGATCTCTTCCTTTACCCGCTTTGCAACATATCTCAACCCGATCTGGCTGAAGGCAAGCTTCATCTTTGTCTTTGTCGGACTCAGCACGAAGATCGGCATTGCCCCGATGCATCCGGGCGATATTGATGCAACAAGCAACGCGCCCAGCCCTGCCGCCGCGCTGATGGCAGGTTCGCTGCGGGGAACCGCACTGCTTGGCGTCATGCGGTTGTATCAGATCATGGTTCCAACGGCGACGGCAGAATTCGCCCGCACCATCATGATCGTCGGCGGCGTCTTTTCCCTGTTCGTCGCGTTCGTGTTCATGTTCAAAGTGACCAATTACAAGCGGATGATCGCGTATTCCAGTGTGGAACATCTCGGACTCATCACGCTCGGCATCGGCACCGGCGGCATCGCTTTTGTCGGCGCAATGCTGCACACGGTCTTTAATTCGCTGACCAAAGTGGTGCTCTTCTTCAACGCGGGCAATATTCACCGGGCATACAAATCGCGCGAAGTGAATGCCGTCTGGAACGTATTGAACGAAATGCCATGGACAGGCTGGCTTTTTCTTTTCGGCTTCTTCGCGATTGTTGCGATGCCTCCGTTTGGAATTTTCTTCAGTGAGTTGATGATATTCCAGGGATTGATGTCGAAACCATTTTTGCTCGCGGCAGTTCTGTTTTTCCTGTTCTTCATTTTTGTGGGGATGAGCAAAACGATATTCCGCATGCTGTACACGGCACGTCCGGCTGATGCACAACCACCGGTGCCCAAAGAAAAATTCGACATTTTTCATTTTGCGTCTGTGGTGTTGCTGCTGCTGCTCATTGTGCTCGGAGTTTTCATGCCGTCACGGCTTTATGACACCGTCATCCTCATCTCCAAAGATTTTGGGATTTCCTTATGAACTCGTTGACAGTACAAAATCATCAGCCGTTTGCAATTGCAGACATTCCGATTCTCTCCATTCAGGAATTCGGGGAGTCGGTGCGTGAAGCATTGCTCACGCATGCTCGCCTCATCGGACTTTTTGGGATGGAACCCACGGGACCATCAACGACAGTTCTTGCGGTGTTGGCCAATCCATCCACATCTTCGCTTCATATCCTGGGCACAAGATTTACATCTGCGAACCCTCATTACCGCAGTTTCGCGGATGTACATCACCAGACGCACTATTTTGAATGTGAACTTGCCGAGCAGTATCACATCATTCCCGATGGACATCCATGGCTGCGGCCCGTGCGCAAGCAGACTGTTCTCCTGGATAACCAACCGTATACCATGTATAAAATGGAAGGGGAAGAGGTCCACGAGGTGGCGGTCGGCCCTATTCATGCCGGCGTCATCGAGCCGGGACATTTTCGTTTTCAGTGTCACGGCGAATTGGTTTATCATCTTGAAATCAATCTGGGATATCAACATCGCGGTATTGAAACACTGATGTTGAACGCCTCCGGAAACCAGCAGAGTATTTTGTGCGAATCCATCGCGGGCGACACGACGATTGGCCACACTATGGCGTACACCCTTGCCGTAGAGGCATTATCGCACTCGACCGCAAGCCTGCGCACGCAGGTCCTGCGCTCCATTGCAGAGGAACTTGAGCGCATTGCGATGCATCTGGCAGGACTGGGCGGCATTGCCAACGATGTTGGTTATGCGATTGGTGCAGCCTCGTACGGCAGACTGCGGACGATCATCATCAACAGCAGCGCACTTCTCTGCGGCTCACGCTTTGGCCGGGGCTTTATTGTTCCGGGAGGTCTTCGGTTCGATCCCACGGATGACGCGCTCAAGATACTGGGACAGAATGTGCAGACTGTAAGACATGATATTCAAATTGTTAACACTGTAATGTTTGATGCAACAAGTGTGCTGGGGCGTCTTGACCATACGGGGATCGTCACTGCAGTATGGGCAAAGTCCATCGGCATGGTGGGGCCGGCAGCACGGGCAAGCGGTCTTGATCTGGACACGAGAAGCCAGTTCCCCTATGGAGCATATCGGTACACCCATCTTCCGCTCATTACGCTATCCTCGGAAGATGTTTTCGCACGTGCGCGGATCCGGTCATTGGAGATCGACGAATCGATCCGTTTTATTCTGGATCAACTGGAAAATCTCCCGTCGGGCCCCGTTCATCATGAGATGAAGCCGGTTCAAAATGACGCGGGCGTTGTCTCGCTCATCGAAGGATGGCGTGGTGAAATTGCACATTGCGCATTTACCAACGCAGAGGGAAAGTGGAAACGCTATAAGATCAAGGATCCCTCATTTCATAATTGGTACGGACTGGCCCTCGCGTTACGAAGCGAGGCAATTTCCGACTTCCCGCTCTGCAACAAGAGTTTTGACCTGTCATATGCAGGACATGATCTATAACGAGGCTGTCTTATGATCGAAAGTATTCAATTACGCATGTTGCAGGGCGATCCGATTGTTCATGATGTTCATCATGCATCACTGCTGCCGCTTTTTCGAGGAATGCCGGAACTTGATCCGGAGAAATGTCCCGACGGTTGCAAGGAGTGTCAGGAAGTCTGTCCGACCGGCGCGATCCAGCTGAACCCTCTGCGCATCAATCTTGGACTCTGCGTGTTTTGTCCGATATGCGAACAACAGTGTCCGGAGCAGGCGATTCATTTCACGGAAGAATATCATCTCACGTGCAGCTCCCCGGACCAATTGGTTGTAGATGGAACGAAGCCCCGCCTGACACCTGAAATCGCTTCGGAGACGATCAGAAAATATTTTGGCAGGTCGTTGAAATTACGGCAGATCTCGGCCGGCGGCTGCAATGGATGCGAATTGGAATTGAATGCGTTGAGCAATGTCAATTTCGATATGGGGAGATTCGGCATTGAGTTCGTTGCATCGCCCCGGCACGCTGATGGCATTGTCATCACCGGGCCTCTTCCAAAGGCCATGGCTGAGGCGATTGACCTCTGTTATGAGGCGGTGCCTTCTCCGAAATTGATTTTTCTTTTTGGCGCGTGTGCAATTTCCGGCGGCATCTTCAAAGACTCTCCCGAATTGAATCGTGAATTTCTTTCCAAGTATCACATCGATCTCTTTATTCCCGGCTGCCCGCCACATCCGCTTACATTTATTACGGGGCTCTTAGATTGGCTGAACAGGAAATAGATTCGGCATATATTGGCGTTTGAACTGTAACGGTCCAGCGAGTTTATTGTCATGTCTCGTTTCAAGCGGTTGGCTATCCCCGGACTTCTGTCGGACATCCAGATAGAAAACATGGATTCCCGCCAAAAGCATGTCCGGAGGATCCTTCGGACGGGAATGACAATCTCAAAGGAAACACTTAGTCATTACTTTGGATTGGAGAACTAATGGAGTTGTGCGGGACGGGTGCATTTACGCCCGGATGATGGCGCCGAGGTGTTCTATCAAAGTCACCGCATCCGGCAGATCGAATACGGCTTTTTTGATATTGTTGTTCATCGGATTGATGCTGTAGCCGTGACATTCGGTAAAGCGGGCCTTTTGCATGTTGCAGTTATTGAAGTGTGTATCGGTAAATATCGACTTGTGAAAATCGCATTCACGCAAATCGGAGTGAATAAAATCACATTCTTTAATATTGCAATCCAGAAATTTTGTTTTCTTTAGTCCCATCTCGCTGAAGTTGCAGCTTTGCAGCACGCAGCGTTCGAACTGCAGAGAAAGTGCAAGCTGATCACAATGCAGCAATGGAATCCCGAGAAGTTTGCAATCCCGAAATAAGACGCCCAGGAGCTTTGCCTGCTTGAAACTCGCCAGGGACAGATCGCACTGAACAAACGTGCATGTATCGAAGACTGCTGCATGGAAATCCGTTTCCGCGCAATTACAGTTTGCGAATTCACAGGATTCGAAGCTTCCTCCCCGCAGATCGCGCCGTGACAGATTCTGCTTCTGAAATTTAGTCCCACGATACTCATTTTTATCGTCACTATTCATATTCTTGCCTGCGTCAATGGAAGTGGAATGCTGTACACGGCGGTACAACGGGTTGCCGTTTTTCTCCTATTTGTCTATTATATGCATAATCCAAATAAATTTCCGTGGAAAGGAACTCCCATGCGGCACTTTTCGATCTTCCTCTTACTTATTGCATCTTCCCTGCAACTTGCTGCCGGACAGCGTATCTACACCGCCCGTGCCCACGTGTCGCTGGAGATGCCTTCTGCACCGGTCATTTCTCCGGATGGCAAATACATCGCTTATACCGTCCGCAAAGCCGATCTGGAAAACAGCACGTGGAATACACAGATCTGGCTGCTGACAGCGGCGGATAGATCCACACGGCAGATGACGTTCTCGACAAAGAGCTGCACCTCGCCTGCCTGGTCCCCGGATAGCAAGTGGCTCACCTTCGTTTCTTCCCGCGACTTCCTGGATAGCTCTCTTCACAAGCAATCCGGCTCGCCGCAGTTGTTCGCGCTTTCATTAAACGGCGGAGAAGCGATGTCGCTCACCACGATCGTGAATGGCGTGGATGAATATGCCTGGTCGCCGGATGGCGCGTCGATTGCCATTTTGTCGGAAGAAGGGCTTTCCGCCGAAAAGCTGGCTGATGCGGAAAAAAACAAGAAGCAGAAAATGGATTGGACTTCGTCGCTCGATCCCAGGCCGGGGAAAGATTTTTTGCTGCTCGACGTCGCGTCGCACGCGGTCAGGAAAATCAAAACACTTGACCGTGGTGTGACCGGAATTTCCTGGGCACCAGATGGCACAAAGATTCTCTATCAAACAAATTACACCGCTGACTACAACGATGAGCAGAAGTTCGATCTCTGGACCGTCGATCTGGATGGCGTCCAGATGCAACTGACAAAGTCCGCAGGACCGGAAACGCACGCGAAGTATTCGCCGGATGGAAAGTCGATTGTCTTCATTACGCAAACGGTACCCGATATCGAGTTTGCAAAGACGGAGCTCAGCATTATGGATGCTTCCGGCAGCGGCGTGCGATCTCTGACGAAATCCTTCCCCTACAGCGTCACACAGTTTTCGTGGATGCCTGACGGCAAGTCCATCGTTGCGCTGGTGAATGAAAAAACATCGGCATATCTTTATTCATTCGAACCGTCAAGCGGTATGGCAAAGAAATTGACCGACGGCGCCCTTGTTGTCGGAGATCCTTCCGTCTCTGCAGCCGGCGTTATCGCGGCTTCCATTGAGACATCCACCTCTTTGCGCGAACTTGCGCTTTTTAGAAAAGGAAAGCCGGAAATACTGACGAACTATTCCTCGCAACTAAATGATTTTAAATTCGGACAGCAGGAAGTCATCACGGTCAAAAGCCGCGACAGAAAATTTGATGTCGACGCCGTGCTGGTAAAACCGGTCGGCTATGTGGAAGGAAAAAAATATCCGCTCCTTCTCGCCTATCATGGCGGCCCGTATGGAGAATTTGACAACAAGCTCTTTCAATATTATCCGGTGCAGTTGCTGGCACAGAGGGGTGTGATGACGGTGATGCCCAATGTGCGCGGCGGATCGGGATATACCGATGAATTCAGTCAGTCGAACCGATATGACCTGGGCGGCGGAGATTTCCGCGACGCGATGGATGTGGTGGATGCATTGATCGCCCGCGGCCTGGTGGACAGTGCGCAGATGGGCGTCACCGGCGGCAGTTACGGCGGTTACATGACCAACTGGACGATTACGCAAACTGCGCGTTTCAAATCCGCAGTCTCGATGTACGGCATTTTCAGTTGGTTCACGGACTGGAGCAATTCGTGGCAGCCGGCGTTCGAGCAGATGTATTTTGGATACAATTACTGGGAAAAGCCTCTCGACCAGAACAGTCTTTGGATTTCACGTGCGCCGCAGACCTATGTGCGCAATGTGGTGACGCCGACGCTGATTCTGCAGGGAACGGAAGATCAATACACCAACATTTCCAATTCGCGTGAAATGTATCAAGCATTGAAGGAATTGGGTCGAACGGTGGAATTCGTCGTCTATCCCCGCGCAGAACATGGATTGCGGACAGAGCCGAATCAATACATCAATGTGCTGGAACGGTCGGTCGCGTGGTTTGAAAAATATGCGATTAGAAAGCAGTGATTCAGTCGGAAAAAGATTTGCCACAGAGAACACGGAGAAAGGAAGAGAACACAGAGACACTTTTCAACTTCAATACACGTTATCCACATGAAGAGGACTGGCATGACCCGAACATTTTTCCTTTTTACTTTTGCCTTTCTACTTTTTTCCCGAGGATTCATTATGCTTGCACAACCACAACAACTTCCCTGGATACCACAATCCATCGCCACGCTGGAAAAAGAACTGGCGGAAAAATATGGGGAAGGGCAACATGCTGCAGTGACACGCGGTCTGAAGCAGATCGCAGAATTTTGGCGCGCAGAAGACGGCAACGCGCAAGTCTTTGAAGAGTTTGTCCGTCAGAACTATGCCGGTGATGCGACGGCACACAACACTCTCTTCGAACGCTTTGAAATGCTCCTGGAACAGCTGGACGGCCACATGCATGAGATCGGCCGGGTTTTCCGCCAGCAGGCGGATCTCGATCTCGGGTCGATGCTTCCGGTCGACGAGGTTTTTGCCGGTTATGATCCCTCCGCCCATCTTTCAGACGATCTATTTGAGAACAAGATTGCATTTGTGGTACTTCTCAATTTTCCGCTGACCACTTTGGAACAGCGGGTGACAGAAGGTGCAACATGGTCACGCCAGCAATGGGCGGAGGCCCGACTGACGGATCGCTTTTCAAAACGCGTTCCCGCCGATGTGAGTCTTGCGCTTTCCCAGGCGGCATCGGAGGCGGGACAGTATGTCTCGGAATACAACATATGGATGCATCACATTGTGGCAAAGGATGGAAGCAGGCTCTTCCAGCCGAAACTCCGACTTCTTTCTCATTGGAATCTTCGAGACGAACTCAAAGCTGACTATGCGGATCAGAAAAATGGTCTTGCAAAACAACGGGCCATTCAGACCATTATGGAACGGATTGTCACCCAGACAATTCCGCAAGCGGTGGTAAATAATCCCACCGTGGATTGGAACCCCGTCACAAACGAGGTAAAGCTCACAGCCGAGAGAGATTATCCGGAATCATTCAGTGCGCCTGCTTCTGTTACAAATAATCCGGAACCGAATACTCGTTACGCAATGCTCTTAAAAACATTCAATGCCTGCCGGCTCGTTGATCCCTACTCGCCGACTGCGCCGACATTGATAGCCCGCCGCTTTGACGAAGACCGCGAATTGTCCGAACAGCGCGTGAAAGGAATGCTGGAGGCAATTGTGTCATCGCCTCTGGCGGCAAAAGTCGGAGCATTGATCGAAAAGCGCCTCGGCCGACCGTTGGAAGCATTCGACATCTGGTACAACGGATTTCAACAACGCGGCACGCATTCGGAAGCCGAGCTGGATGCAATCGTCTCCAAACGCTATCCTACGGCGGAAGCTTACAAGGCAGATATCCCCAATTTGTTGATGAAGCTAGGATTTTCAAAAGAGCGGGCAGATTTTCTTGCCACACATATCGCTGTTGATCCGGCCCGGGGCTCCGGACACGCCATGGGCGCCGCCATGCGATCCGAGAAAGCACATCTACGCACCCGTGTCGAAAAGTCCGGCATGAATTACAAAGGATTCAACGTGGCCGTGCATGAGATGGGACACAATGTCGAACAGACATTTTCGCTCAACATGATCGATCACACACTGTTGCAAGGAGTTCCCAACACCGCATTTACCGAAGCGATTGCCTTTGTCTTTCAGGGACGGGATCTACAATTGCTCGGACTCGGTACGCCGGATGCACACAGTGAGGCATTGAATGCTCTGAATAATTATTGGATGACGTACGAAATTGCCGGCGTAGCCCTTGTCGATATGGAAGTATGGCATTGGATGTATGCCAATCCTGCCGCCTCGCCTGCGCAACTGAATGAAGCCGTCGTGCGCATTGCAAAAAATGTCTGGAACAAAGACTATGCACCGGTCTTTAAGAAAAAGGACGTTTTTCTGCTCGGCATTTATTCGCACATGATTGACTCGTTCATGTATCTGCCGGACTATCCGATTGGATACATGATTGCATTCCAGATTGAGGAACAGATCAGAAAAAGTGGATCGGTCGGCGCTGAGGTAGAACGGATGACCACACAAGGGCGCATTGCTCCGGATCTCTGGATGAAGAATGCGACAGGATCGCCGGTGGGACCGGAAGCAATGCTGAAGGCGGCGGAAAAATCGTTAAAGGAAATTTTGAACTGAGAAAAATGCTTACTCCTCAGCAGATACCGGCATGTTCATGGAACGCGGATGACACAGGTGAGACAGATTTGATTTTCTTCCAATCTGCAGTGCGATGAGCAAGTCCGCCAGCTGGAAGACATTCCGCGCCAGCGTCAACTACATCGTATCCAAAACGGGATATTGCACGGCCATCTGCTTATGACTCTAAAACCTCTTCCCATGGAAGAGATTTTTTTGCCATTTTTAGACTGTTTTTCAACCAACGCCCGCTTGCCTTTCGCACCGGGGATATTATGCCCGCACCAAAACGGCATATTGCGTTGGAAGAATGCACAATTACTCCATATTCTATTTGTAACTTCGTGAAAATTGGATAAATTAAAGCGGCAATTATTGCCTCTACGGTGATCGCTGCAAACGCCGATGCGGGCGATTGTTTTTCCATTCCCGGAACGATGTTTCAATCGCGATGGAGTTTCTTATTGGCGCACTATTGACACGGACAACGAATTCCAACCAACTCTCTGGCGATTCCGCAGGAGAGGTGAGTCCTGCGTCCGCACGAAAGATTCATTGTTATTCACGTCTCTCGGTTTCTTCGAGACATTTTTCTTCAGCTTTTTTTTGCCGTCATATCTTTGCCACCTGTGGGCTCGCCGTGATACTGCTGGCGATACCTTCGCCCATCCAAGCGCAGCCGGTTCTAACGCACAAACAAGTACTCACTGCCAGCGTGAATGAAGAACTGAAGCTTTCTGCGATTGTGAAAAATATCGGCGCTGATGTCTCCGTCCTGGTATATTATCGCATTACCGGAACGCCAATTTTTCAATGGCAGGAGATGTCGAAAAACGGGGACAACTACAACATACGCCTGCCCCGCACTGTGCTTACGACGGCGGGATTGGACTATTACATCTCTGCCCGTAATAGTCGCGGCCAGACATCGTCCCTGCCGTCGGATGCCCCCACATCGTACTACCAAGTACTGGTTCAGGAAGACAATATTGCACCCTATCTACTCACACGAAATCCCGCCGAAGGTGACACCACAACAAATAGTACGCCCGTCATTGCGGCAAGCTTCTATGAGGACAATGCCATTGACGCTGAAAAGGTTCTTGTGTATCTGGACAGCGTGAACGTCACCGCCCACGCACGGATTGTCGCAAGCAAGGTAAGCTACACTCCGCGGATTCCTCTTGCGCCGGGAATGCACACCGTAAAGATTATTCTGCCCGATAAAGCGAATAATCTTTCAGCAGCATCTGAATGGTCTTTTGTTGTGGCCCCGGCGCCAAAGAAAGAAATTCCCTACACCATTTCAGGCCAGGTTAACGCATCTGATCAATACACGCGCGCACGCACCATTACCGGCAATAATCACACCTATGCATCCGATGTCTCACTCCATGCCAGCGGCAATATGCTGGGCTATACAATGAACATTGAAACCGGAGGAAGTTTTGCGCCGGGACCGGGCGGATCGAAAGCGGCTGGAAAGTTTGATCACGTGGAAATGTATCTCAATGAAATACCGTTTGGCATTCTGTATGGCGATTATTCCCAGAGCACGAAAGACTTCGGCATGAACTATACCGACCTCAAGGGAGTTCGTGCATCATATCACACGCAGGCCTGGCAGCATACTTCGTTCTGGGGGACAACAACAAACTCCAACGGAATCGGCCAGGAGTTCTACGGCTATGATGTAAAGAGTCAAATCTCGCCGGCAACATCGTTCGAAGCGTACGCTCTGCACGGCAATGATGATACATCACAGAACAGCGGGCGGAACAATGGATATGCTCCGATCCGCGGCGATGTTGTCGGCATAAGCGGTGCCTTCAATGGCAGAAGCGCTCTTTCGGGATCGCTCGACTATGCGCACAGCGTTAGCGCACACGAGCATGCGGGAGAACGCAACGGCAATGCGCTCGCACTTGAAACATCGCTCCGCCTTTCGCCTGCTTCCATTGCTACCGGTGCATCGTACGTCGAGAAGTCTTATCACTCTCCGGGAAACCCGTATCTCTTCTCCGACGCGCTGACATGCCATTCATCTGTCTCCGCCTCGCCGTTGCCCATGCTTTCGGCAAATGCTTCCTACCAATTCGGGCGTACCGGAATGCATCCGGATTCAGTCACACAATCCATTGACGTGAATTCTTCGAACATGCAACTGACTCTCACCCCGGCTCATTCTCTTTCAGTGACCACAACCCTGGACTATGCACACAAGCAAGGATCCGGCGGAACGGCAGCGCCTCTGGATAACAATACTGTCACATACAGCGCATCGGTAACGGCGTCTTCCGGACCACTGAATAGTACCGCATCTTACAGCTTTTCCGATGAAAATGACCGCGGAGCTCAAACCCAAACGCTCAGCAGTCATAACACATCGCTTCAATGCTCCTTTGCTCCGAAAGGTTTTATGTCCGCCAATGGAGGCGTGTCCTATTCCTATTCTGCGTCCGGCGGATCAGGACCGGTGACGAAGTATGTCACCACCAATCTTTCGACAACGCTGCGACTCGACAAGACCGGATCGAACAGCATTTCGGTCGTTGGATCCTATACATCCAACGAAACATCGGACAGCCAGACCCGCAGCGACGGACTGGCTCTCCAATGTTCATTTCTTACATCGCTGGGATGGGAAGGGACGCATGCCCCGCGTATTCAGATGACAGCGAGCCGTACTACGGGGCGGGACCTCGTCCGCCATACGACAACCAGCAATCAAGTTGAGTTGTCATTGTCGCTTGGCTGGACGTTTTAGGATTTTCGCAGCACAATTGTCTTGGTTTTGATCTTCTTGCCGCGACTTCGTACAGCATTCCGCATGATGCTTCACCGCGGCATTGGTTATTCATCAAATTTGTCCCATACATGATTTGGCTGCACCCAGAGATACTCTCCATAAAACAGGAGTGACGTATGAACCGTTTGCGAGTATTTTTTTCCGCTATAGCCTTCGTGTATTCGCTCGCCGGATTTAGTCCAGCCGAGTCACAGGAAAAAAAATCTTTTGCCGGCTTCGAGATCTCCTTCCCATCCGGAGTGCCTGCACAGGCTTCAATTTCTATTCCGACGGCATCTCCCGTTGATATTAAAGCGTCCGTAAATCTTAATAAAGACGGCGCAGTTGAAAGCGGATCGATCATAGGAGGCTTCACGATTCCCGTCCGCGGATTCGTTCTGTCTGTAACGAGAGCGATCCTGGACGGAGCATCGCAGAGCGTTGTTCTTGACGGCACAATGACAATCGGCGATAATATGAATATGCAGATCAAAGGCATTCATATCACGAAACAGGGCATAACACAGGAAGGAGTTTTTTCATCTTCGATTAAGCAGCTTTCCGCGGGAGGCTTTCATTTTACCGATGCGTCGCTGCAAAGCAATCCGAAAGGCATTGCGCTTACCGGAACGATAAGCCTGCCGCTTGACTGCGGGAGCATCACGGCAACGGCGCTTTTCCAAAGTCCCACAGATGTCTCATTCTCATTCGTGAACGCAAATGCTTTATTCAATTACAAAGGATTCCAGATTGCCATCACGGGCGCCGCGTATGCCAATCAGCAAATAACAATGGCGGGGACGGTGACTCTTCCGCCATTCACGCAGACGGCATCCGCGATGCCATCCATGACCCGCCGGCAGTCCGGTATTACAGGAGAGATTCTCATCAAGGGATTTGTCTTTAATTCTTCCGGCATCATTCAACCGCCGACAGTAACACTAAATGGATTTCAGTACACCTCCGGACAGTTCGTCCTGAAAGCCGCAGACATAAATTTCTCAGAACCCGACGGACTTTCCCTCAATGGCACATTGCAGCTGCCGGGATCGCTCGGCAGCGTCGCTATCAATTCATTCGTGATCCATGCCAACGGCAACACAGAATGTGCCTCCATCTTTTTCACACAGGGAATGAACCTCGGTTTTTTAAAAATCAGTGTCTCTTCCGCCCATTGGAGCAATGGGAATTTTCTTATTGATGGATCAATTACGTTTCCACAAGATATGGGCACCATCGCCGTCAGCGGCCTTCAGCTCCACTCCGACGGTAGCTGCACTGAAGCAAAGATATCGGCGCCGGTTCCGCTGAAATTGGGTCAGTTTCAATTTGCGCCGACTTCCTTCCAATACGGCGGCGGAAGTGTTGTTCTCGGCGGCGCATTCACCATTCCGGAACTCGGAACCATCTCCTTTAAAGGCGTCACGATTGCTTCTGACGGAAGTATCCAATCAGGAATTGCGGACATTTCTTCCACGGCATCTATTTCATTTCGATCATATACCCTCCGACTGCTTTCCGTGCAGCTCAAAAGCGGCGAGATGGAAATTCAGGGATCGATCTCGCTGCCCGGTACCGTCAACGGCCTGAATATTTCATTGCGGGCGACACCGACAGGTGTTTCCATTGTTTCGATTCATGCACCGGTGACAAGCATAACACTTGCCGGCTTCTCCTGCAGTCTCGACAGCATCAGCATGACACCCGTCAGCGGCATTGTGATTTCCGGAAAACTTAAGATCCCATCCATCGGCAGTCTGGGAATTACACAGGCATCGGTATCTAGCAGTGGTGCAGTCACCGGCGGCACTATTTCCGTGGATGCTTCAGCGCTGAATTTCGGCAGCTTCCATCCATCCATCGGCAGCGCAACGCTGAGCAACAATTCGATTGTGATGAAAACGACATTTACGCTGCCCGGCATGGGCACGGTGAGCATCCCGTCTTTTTCCATCAATCCTTCCGGGAATTGCACCGGGCGGCTGCTTCCCAATATGGATTCGTTGTCGCTTCATGGATTTTCTGTCAGCATCATCAGTGGAGGCTTCCATAATAACTCTCTCGTCTTTAATGCCCGCATGACGCTGCCTGCAGGATTCGGCACGGTTACGCTGCAGGGAGTAACGATAACATCCGCTCTTGATGTAAGCATCTCGAACATTATTGCATCCGGTATTGTGATCCAGCGGGACAATTTTGCCATCACCGTTTCCTCACTCGCCTGGAACACTGACAAGCTCTCCATGAGCGGTACGATCAAACTGCCCGGAACATTCGGGACAGTTGCCGTCAATAATTGCTCGATCGACGCCCAGGGAAATGTCAGCGGAGGCACGGTGGATTTCCAGCAGGCATCGGTAACCTATGAAGGCTTTAAGGTTGCAATGCAATCGGGTGCATGCGACTGGAAGACATTCACAATCGACGGCACCATCACACTTCCGGGAACTGCGGGCACCATCTCCGTTACAGGACTAACGCTGTCGGGGAAAGGAATCGTCAGCCCCGGCGAAATTCAATTCACCAGCCAGACCTTTCAGTGGCATGGATATGCCGTCACCGTCAAACGTATAACGCTGCAGTCAGGAGCCGCCTATGTCGATGGAAGCATCAATGCTCCGGACATGGGATCGATTTCCGTTGATTCCATGGGAATCACTTCCTCGGGAACATTCCTGCCGGGCAAAGTTGAGCTTGCATCAAAGAGATCGCTTTCCTACGGTGGATTTAGCATCAACATTTCTGATGCCCGGTTTGAAACCAACTATCTGGAAATGGACGGATCGATAGAATATCCTAAGAACAATTCCAGGTTCACGGTCAGCAACCTCCGGCTTGGCACAGACGGCAAACCCGTGTCCGGAGCGGTCACCTATCAGGGAGCACCGATCGCTCTGGCAGGCGGACAATTGACTCCCGGCTCCATGAGCTTGTCCAGCGGTGTCATTATGGGCAATGCGAGCTTCCTGCTGCCCAAGAACCTGGCAACGGTGACCGCCTACGGAGTAAAGATAAATTCGTCATTCGACGTCTCCTTTGATTCCCTTTCCGCACGCGGCGTATCCATCACGTACAACGACTACCACATAGACATCTCTTCCATCGTTTACAAAGACGCAGTATTTGTTCTCAATGGCACACTGCACATTCCATCGTTCGGAACGGCAACAGTCAGAAATCTTGTCATCACATCTACAGGAGCACTTCAGGGCGGGACCATCAGCGTGGATCCTCGCCCCTGGACGTGGGGTGGCCTCACCTTTACACCATCAGACATTGCCTACAATGCAACAACACACGCTCTCTCTGCTACGGGAAAAATTTCCGGCCCGCAGATCGGCGGCACCATTGCGGTGAAAGATGTCGCCATCAATTCCTCAGGAGTGCTCGTCAGCGGAACGGTCATTACCGAGGGACAGACGATCACGTATGCCGGTTACACCATGGCGTTGATCAGTGGAAGCATGACACAATCTGAAATCGTTCTCTCGGCAAGCGTATCCCTGCCGAATAACGGAGGCAAAATCACGGCAAACAAATTCACGATCGGATCAGACGCTTCCATTACTCCGGGAACGTGGACCTACACCGGCGACGGCGTTTCCATCGGCGGCATGATCGTCACCATTCAATCCATTGCCCTCTCGGGCGACGGAGTTACATGTACTGGCACACTCAAGCTTCCGCCATCGACATCCGGCAGCATTGTCGTGCATGACGCCCACATTCCTGCATCGGGCACAGTTTCGATAAAGTCCGTTGAAGTCCTGAATGTTACCGGCACTGTCGGCGGGTTTGCGCTTACACTCACCTCTGCGGCGTTTGATGGAAAACGATTTGCCGCATCCGGAACGATCGTCATCCCGGGCACTGGAACGCTTGACGTCGTGGATGTTGTATTGAACGGAACAGAAATTACAGAAGCAAAGCTGGTGCTCGATAAAGCAACGATCAAGCATCTCGGATTCACTGTGCAGGATCTCTCAGGTACCTATGCAAAAAAGATCGTCACACTGAGCGGCACCGTTCAGCTGCCGGGAACGATGGGAACGATGAAGCTTGCCAGCGCAACATTTGATGCATCGGGCGTAAAGAGCGCCGGCACGGTCACATACAACGGCACCACCATTCAATGGAATAGCTATACCGTCACTGTCGATTCCGCAACGCTTTCCGCATCCGGCGTTAATCTGAACGGCTCTATCACAATGGGCACCACGGGCGGCCTGCAAGCCAGACATCTGTGCATCACCAGCAAAGGCCAATTCACGGGCGGCACTATCATTCTCTCTCCGGCACCGCAGATCACACTTGGAGGGTTCACGGTTGTTATCACTAAGGCGGATATACAGGGCGTAACGATCGAAATTGACGGCACCGTGACGCTTCCCGGCAACGCGACCACTCTTATTGTGAAAGATGTGAACCTGGATGTCAAAGGAATACCATCGAAGGGATCGATAACATACAGCGGACCGGCCATTAAATATGGCGATTACAGCCTGACGCCGGATCAGCTGCAGTTCATCAACAACGGCGTCAAAGGAAAAGCGACTTTTGCCATCCAGACGGCAACGGGATCGGCGGATCTTATGTTCTATTCTTCCCCCTATTCCGTTTCAATAACGAATGTTGCCGTCCAAAATGTCAAAGTGACCTATGGTGGATTCGCCATTACCATTACATCCTTTGCCGCTCACGGCGATTCGCTGCTGTACTCTGGATCAATCGCGGTTCAAAACGTCGGAAGCTGCACGGTGAAAAACCTCACCATGGATAAATCGGGCAAGGTTCTCAATCCGGGGCAGCTGACTTTTGACGCTGCTTCATTTGCGTGGGGTCAGTACACCATTCAGGTGGACAATGTTGCCTTCGGCAGCAATGCACTATCGATGTCCGGCAGGCTCATACTGCCGAACAACGCAGGCACGATCAAAGCGACAGATCTCACCGTCAGTACATCCGGCACCATTCTAAAGGGCACGCTTTCGAGCGACAATCTGATAATTACGTACGCCGGCTATTCATTGACGCCAAAACGCCTCGTTCTTAAAGCGGACGGCGTGGAAATGGATGCAGTATTTACCATCAAGGGCCTGCCTGGCGACGTTACCGTCAACTCGCTCGAATTCCACACGGATGGGATTGTAAAACTGAAGGAAGTTGTCTATGCCGCAAAGACAATTGCAGTCGGGAATTTTACTGTTAAAGACCTGCAGTTCATTTCAACGACACTGAAAGATCTTACGATCAATGGAACCCTCCAACTGCCGCAGGGTGTCGGCGGAACTATAGCCGCCACAGGAATTCAATTTGATGCCAACGGCACCGCATCCGTACAGTCCATTGCCGTCCAAAATGTTGCCATCACCTACCAGCAATACCAGATCATGTTGCTCACCGCTGTGTACGCAAATGAACGCATCACCGTCACCGGCACGATGCAGCTTCCGAATGGAGCCGGTCAATTGACGCTCAAGGATCTCAGCTTCGATGCGGCCGGTAATTTCTACGGAGGATCGTTGCAGCTTACCGATGCCAAAGTCAGCTATCAGGGATGGGATCTAACACTTTCCAGTGCAGCCATGGATGCGCATGGCATCGTCACGCTCAACGGTACGGCGATCAATCAAAAAGTGCAACCGCCGATCCGCATTGATGTCGCTGGATTTTCGTTCCAAGGTACAAAGATGCTCACGTATGGAACGACAACGCTCGAAGGAGGAACCATTGCCTGGAATAGTTATACCGTCACGGTTGATACAGTACAATTGAGCAATGGAACGATGACGTTCAGCGGCTCGGTCGTCCTGCAGGGGAAAGGATCTGTGCGGGCCTCCGATATATGCGTGGACAAAAATGGCAACTGGCTTAGCGGCAATCTGGGAATAGCTTCCTCGCAAACACTCTCCTTTGCAGGATTCACAGTCACATTGGATAATCTGACAGTTCAGAACGATGGAACGATCATTTACGACGGAACGATTATCCTTCCGGACAATAATGGGAAATTCATCGGCAAGGGCGTAACGATTACTTCCGGAGGACAGCCAAGCGGAGGAACGTGGCGCTACGACGGGCCCGGGTTGACATACAACGGCTACAAATTGATCATTAAAACGCTCTCTCTCCTTTCTGACGGTTTACATGCTGCATCCCTCTCGCTCCAGCTTCCGAATACTCAGGCGACGATTACGGCATTCGACGTTGTCTTCACTGGACCGCTCAATATTACAATCGGAAGGATCGATGTAGGCAATCTATCCTTTGTTCAAAACGGATTTACGTTCACACTCATCGATGCAGGATTCACCGGCTCCAATCTTTCAGTTTCCGCCAACGTCATTGCCCCCACGCTCGGTACGGCGTCAGTTAAAAATCTCATTATCACGAATACCGGCCAATTGCAGGGTGGAATTCTAACGTATTCCAATGCATGGAAATGGGGCAGCCTTAGTGTCAGCGTTGACAGCCTTTCATACGACTGGAACAACGGTGTCGCCGTTCTCAATGGAACAGTAACGCTTCCCAATAATGTCGGAACAGTCAAAGCAACCGGCGTCACTATTAATACGCGGGATGGAAGTGTTCAAAGCGCTACTCTCGCCGTCACCACGACGCTCAATTACGGCGGCCGGGGCGTGACATCCGCTATCGCCGCATATACGCCGGGACAGATCGCTGTCGGCGGCACTATTCTTCTCGGCGACCAGCTCGGCAGCATCACGATCAGCAGCCTGGACATCTCCACCGCATCGGGCGCTATTTCGGGAGGACAGTTCACATACAATCCAGGCCAACCGATCACCTTCGGCAGCTGCAGCGTTACTATACGAAACGTAACGCTCACACCGTCACTTTTAACGTTAACCGCGGATCTGCAACTGCCGCAGAATCTCGGCACCGCAACAGCGGAGAATGCCACATTTACGCTGGACGGTAGATTCCACACCGACGATGTTCTTCTCACCAACATGAAGCCGGTATCGTTCGGCGGTTTCAGCTTCCAACTTGTGAAAGGAACAATCCGCGAATCCAATATTCTGTTGAATGAATTGACTGCCACTATCGGAGGCAGTGTGACCATCGGTTACGATAGTCTTTTGATCGATGGAAGCGGCATGCACGATGGCCGTTTTGATTTTTCGAAAACCAAGATAGACTATAAGGGATATGTGGTTGCCGTTGCACAGTCCCAGCAGTTGTCAAATGGCGGCGTTTCCATTGATGGAACAATTCAGCTGCCGGAGAGCAAGGGTCCAGCGCGTGTTAACGATATCATTTTAACATCGCTCGGACCTGATTTTACCAAGGCAAAGATCGACTACAGTTCGTTGCCGAATCTACTGCCGGCCGGATTCAAAGCAACCATCACTGACGCCGAATTCGTCGATGGCGGTTTCGAAGTCAGCGGCACGATTGATATGCTCCCCCTCTTCAAGAGCAATTTCAAGAAACTGCTGGTCGCACCGGATAAAATCGCCGTCGCCGCCATCGAGATGGATCTGGCCGACTTTCACGTGGGCAGTTTGAAGTTTCCCGGGCTCATTCTGAAATTCGCAGAGCAGAAAAAGTCATGGGGGATCTCCGTCTCCGGCGATGTTTCTCTGGCGGACGGCGCCATCAAGGGACTTTCATTTTCGGGCACCGTGTATAGCGATGGAAATTTTGATGCATCACTGATCACGAGTGTCAAGGCAGTTCCGATTGGAGAAGGATTCTACCTGGTGAGAGCGGGAGGCGGTTTTGCAAAGAATAATTCGGACTACGAGACAACCATCAATGGAACATTTGTCCCGGCAGATCCCGCCATCCCGCCGGAAAAATCAAAAGTAACCGCCGATGGAACGTTGACCATTCACTCGACAGGGATTATCGACGGCGCGCTGGACGTCAAAATGTTCGGCGTCGTTTCCATGGCGAAGGCCAACACTGTATTGGATCTGAAGAAGAAGACAATGACCATTGACGGAACGCTGACGACAGCCGAAGTGCTGACCTACAAGGGAACGATGACAATGACGAGCCAGCCTTTTAGATGCGACGGTACGGGAGCATTATCTATAGTCGGATTTCAGGCTGGAAGCGCCAAGTTTATTATTACCGATTCCGTGGCTGAGACGAACGTCAAATTTGCCATTTCGAACCCCAGGGGCGGCAGTCTTATCGATGTGGAAGGGAAGGCAAAGATCCGCTATGCCGGAGACCCGCAGCTCGTCATAGACAAGGCAACGCTTTCGCTGGATAGTTACTCCATTGCCGGTGGCAGTCTGATAGTGAGCAGCGATAAAATCGCGGCGACCGGAAAGATCACCATTCTGTCATCCGATGCATCGCTGCAATTTCTTGCCACTAGAACTCCGCCTCCGGAAAAGAAGAAAAGCGGCGGAGCGCCGGCTTCATTCCAACCCGGAGAAAGATCGTCGAACAGTTTGGGTGACATTCTTGATTCAAAAAATGGCATCGATCTTGATGTTTTGAAATCAGACTATCCGTCTATCTATCAGGAAATACTCGATGCTCGCGTGCAGTTAATGGTGTATCATTCCGGCGGATTCGGCCATGCAATGATCGAGGCGGATCTGATCGATAAGATCTCAGAAACGATTCTTTCATACGTCAATGTTGCCGGTCTTGATGCTGATGAAATTCACACCGAAGTGAAAGGATTTTTGGAAGGGCCTATCGGCATGAACAGTCTGCCATCGCCGATCCTCCTGCCGGTCGGGGTGACGGAAAATTCCGGACCGAAAATCGAGATCACACATCCTGCTCCGCCTCTGCTCGCTTCGGCCGACAAGGTGACTCTGGACCTCACACCGGAGTTCGCCTTCTTCAAAATCCAGGCGCCGCAGTATTCCGACCGGATTGAATTTGTGAGCGATGCCGACATACCCGCGCTGCTCGAAGCGTCGGCAGCAGAAGATCTGACCGGCGGTTTTGCACTCCAGTACTTCACCGCAACTGCGACCATTGCCTTCCGGGGACTGACCTTTTCTTCTTCAACACTTACCATCGCCGAGGGATCATTCAGTGGCACGGGTACCGTTACCATTCCGGGTATCGGCAGCGGGGTCGTCAATTTCCAGGGAGATAAGGACGGTATAAAAAGTTTCTCGGGCACAATCAACGCAACGATTCACGGGTATCATCTCTCTACGGCAGGCGTCTCGTACACGTGTTCGGGAAATTCTGCGACGATGAGTTTATCCGATTCCTACAATGTCATGGGCTCCAACTTTGCTGCATCTGCAACGGTTGACGAGAAGAACGGCAGCTTTACGATCTCCTCATTCAAACTGCACGGCAATCTGGATGTGGACGGCACCGTTCATTTCGATTTCCATTGGAAATGTTTCCATATCAAGATTCATTTCCATGTCCACGTCAATTTCGGGACCGCCACTTTCAGCTATTCCAATGGAGGCTTTGCGGGATCTGTGAGTGAATGCATTGATTTCCCATGGCCCATTCATAAAAAGTGTGTTTCGTTCGACGTGAATGTGTCGACCGGCAGCACCAGCATTTGTTTTGATCTCTTTGGATCGCATTGTCTGTAGCGCATTCATATAACTGTCCGACGGATCGTTGGGCAACTCTGTCGGAGAACATGCCGCGAAGCTGCGGAGCATATTTTGAAGCAATGATTCATTCAAAGAAAGGGTCTCTATGAAATCACTTTTGTTCCTGCTTCTCATGCTGCTGATTGCCGTGTTCACGGAGGCGCAGTCACCCCAATCCGCAGCGACCACGACAACCTATTCCGACACGGTACATCATTTCTCGCTCCAGATTCCTGTTCGCTGGATTCCTGATCGATCGCATGCTTCCTATGCCGCTGTGTTTTATCCAAACGAACCGGCGGCCCATGTGTCCTACAAAAGCAATTTCAATATCGCCATTTACAACATCGCCGGGAACAAAAAAACTCTGAAGGAGCATACGGACTATTCGCTGAAGGTCATCGATATCTTCACAGACAGACTGGTTGTTCATAATACGGAAGGAACAACAGTTTCCGGATTGCCGGGACACATGGTGATTTTTTCCGGAAATCAATTCGGGAAAAGCCTGAAGTATTGCAAGGCATGGACGATCAAAGACTCGACGCTGTATCATATGACATTCACATCGCGTCCGGAGGTTTTTGATTCCTATCTGGCAACAGTGCGCCAGATGATACAATCGTTTACAATACTGGAGAAGCCATCCTCAGCCGCACCGCATTAATTGCGAAAATGTTATTTTCTTACGGCAGATGAGAATGAATACAGCCTTCTCATCTGCCGGTTCACTCTTCTACCTGTTGTTGGGCGTTTGAAAGAGAAGTGTTTCCTGCAGCGGATACTCGCTTTTCACGCTCACTCCGAATTCCCATCCTCCGTCACCCTGCGTAATCTTCATCAGAATATTGGAAATACCTTTCGGGAGAACTGTCTCAACCGTATCACTCTCTGCTGCATAGCTGCGCTTGATATCATTGGAGTGAATTTTCTTTCCATTGACCCACATTTCCACACCGTCATCCGAACCGACGCCGAATTGCACATGCTGATCTCTTTCCGATTCCAGCCGGAGGGCGGCATAGATCATACAATGCCGTGATCCAAAGATCTCATTAAGATCCACGGCACCGTCATCTCTCACCGGTACATGGTTCCAGGCAGCGGTTGCTCCATGGATATCCGATACCAATGCTCCGGCAGGAATGATGGAACTGCTTTCTGCAATCGCTGATTGTGCTCCAATTGCTTTCGTCTCATCGTAGGGAAACGGTCCGAGAATGCTCCACGCACGCAGAAACGTTTTCTCCCGCTGCAGTTCCCGCTGTAGTCCATATTCTTTGCCGTTAATGACAAACGATACAACGACAGATCGAATTATTTCAGCACCAAGCGGCAGTGCGTTGCGTACTCCGGCATCAATTTCATACGAGGATCCCGGTGTTGCGGCCAGATTCTGCTCGCTGACAGTCCTCACAGTTCTTCCATTTTCGACAACCACGCGCGCAGCGAGCTTTTCGATCTTCATACACTCCCGGCTCAGTGCAACCACCATTTGATCTTTCTGACTTCCCAGCAACGTCACGCCCGTCACAAACGACAATAGACGCTGCTGCTCGTTCGTCAACAATCGGCCTGCACCAAACATTCGCAGCACATCTTCGCTTGAAAGATTTTCCGGAGCGATGATTCCTGCAAACCGCCGATTTTTTGCGACAGTCCGTGCAGGCGCAGGATCTGTCTCCGACACATGTCCAATGACTTGAAGTTTTTTTCTGATTGAAATTCCGGAAACACGAACTCGGTTCATTGAAATTGCCGGATCAAATTCTGCTGTGACTTTCTTTCCGTTGACGCGCACTTCTGCCAACGACTGCGTGCAGGGAAACTCCACAATATATGCGCGCTGCTTTTGCTGTCCGCTGAATGATCCTTTTGCCGGTTCTACCGTTACGGTCACGCTATTCCCGCGCCGGCTGTACGTCATCACTGTACGCGCAGATTCTCCACTGAGATATTTTTGAGAGATACCGTCATCTTCATACAGCATTGTTTTTCCGGTTTTGCCGTCCGGACCGGGATAGCAGCGTATGACAACGGTATCCAATGAAGCTGTCGTCATGCGATCGGTGTACGGCTGCAGTGGAATGGGAACACCGCCGCGCACAAGCAACGGAAATTCACTCAAATCAGCCCAAACAGTTTCCGTGCCGCTACGGCCATCATAACGTTCCCCTGTAAACCATTGATACCATTGTCCTTCCGGGAACCAAACTTTCTGTGGCGCGACCTTGTGCGGACCGCTGCCTGCAGTCGCGATAGGTGCGACCAGCAGATTGTCTCCAAACATGTACTGCTGCGCATTCGTGTACGCCTGATCCTTCTCTGGATAATCGATATACATTGGCCGGATGAGCGGCACCGATTGTTCGTGTGATTGTGCTGCACTTGAATAGATGTACGGAAATAGTTCCGAACGGAGATGGAAGGCAATTCTCATTGCATCGGTGCACTCTGTTGGACACAGCCACGGGCGACGATCCATATCCTTGCTGCGCGTGGAGTGAATCCGCAACGCTGCCGACAAAGCACCGAATTGCGTCCACCGTGTGTATGCTTCATTATCCCGTGGGTTCTTCTTTCCCATATCCATATGCCCACCGATGTCATGCGACCAGTAGAAGCAGCCGACATTCCCCGCCGTCGATGTGAATGGGATTTCAAACTCGAGCATCGGAAAATGAATATCCGCATCGCCTGAGAAGTGAATCGGATGGCGATGATCGCCCCATCCCCCCCAACGACTGAATGATGCGCCTCGTAAACCATTTTTTTCGGAATTGCGGAAATAGAGTTCATTCAGCCAGGGAAGATTTTCCAGCGTTGGAATACTTCGGGTGTACGGATATTGCTGCCAATCGAGCCACCAAAAATCAACGCCGCTCTTTTCCAGCGGGGCATGAACATCTCTGAACAATGTCGTCATGTATTTTTGCGACCCGACATCATACGGAAGCACAGGAAGCAGGGAGTCGGCAATTCCGTCGAGACGCACACTCATATCTTTCATAAATGCCTGGTACGCATTTTCGTGCGGCTGTACGCCGTCGGCAGGATGGAGATTCAATGTCACAAAAAGGCCTTGTGCGTGAAGCCAGGAGAGAAGCTGCTCGGCATCCGGAAGGAGCTTGCGATTCCACGACCATCCGGTCCAACCATCCTTGTGCCAATCCATATCCAGCACAAGAATATCCAGCGGAAAATCATGCTGCCGATATTCCGCAACAATGCTTCTGTAATCATCGGATGTGTACGGCCAGTACCGCGAGTACCAGGAACCAAGTTGATATTTGCGCGGCAGAGGGATTTCTCCGCTGATCGAAGTGAACACCTTCAATACCGTCTTATAGTCATTCCCATAGGCAAAGAAATACCAATCACGACTGGACGTATCCGACCGTGCTTCGATCCAGTCTTTTGTCAGCAGGTGCCCTTTTGAATCATCCAGCACGTACCATCCATCGCGGGAAAGAAGCCCCTCACCAAGTGGAATTTGTTCCTTCACTTGATCGAGCGTGCGAAGCGTGCCACCCAGATTGCCTTTGTTTGCCATCCCCGGTGTCCATCGCACGATTCCGGTAGACGTGTGAACCTCGACGGTCAGATTCTCAGCAGAAAATGCCTTCCCGTTGGGAGTATAGCAAAGAGTCATGCGCTTTGTCCCGATGGTTGCCCCCCCGTTCTCCAGCTGTTTTTTATATTCTCTCGTCGACACAGTCCGATTAACGGCGAAGTACGATGGAGCGTCTACAAATTTCCCCGTGGGGGAATATTCCATCCGGATGCATTCGGGAGCGACGACAGTAAAGCGCGCATTGCCCACACGAATAACGGACTGTGCCCTTCCGGCGAAGGAAAGGACACCAAGCATCGCGACGACAAGAGACATTGATCTCATCCCACTTCCTTTTCATTCACAATTCGTAAGCCACAATTCACAATTATTTTTTCCTTGTTCCTCCCGAAACGTACCGCTTAAACGCCTCCGGTGCATTGGGCATTGCGATCTCAAAACAGACATCCGCGGTGCGTTCGCCGGTACGGATGTAGAGCAGACGAAAACGCGGAGCGGCCGGTTTTTTATCCCCGAGAAACTCAACAGTATCTCCTCCGGCAGAATTACGAACGCTATAGTGGATGATATGGCCTTCATTGTCTACATAGAGCGCTCGCATTCCGTTTTCCTGTTCATAATAGATCGTCAACAGATCATCGTGAATCACGGCAGGGCGTCCATTTACGGCAGGATATTCGCTGTGGTTTTTTCTCACCACGATATTCTTATTCAACTCGAACGCAAAGGATGCTGCACCGCTGCCTTGACCCGGAGTTCCCTTTCCGTCACCAACCCAGTCACCAAGGAGAAATTCGTACGGCCGCCAGAGAGAATCAAGATTGCGCGTTTGCGCGGCGACGACAGATGCCATCAATACCACGAGAACCATCATAGACAATATTTTTTTCATGAATTGATTCTCTGAACAATATAAGAGTTTTGTATTTTTGTCACACGGCGTCTACGATTGTGACAAATATCCAATCATTCCGCATCCCAGCAGGAAGAGGAAAACGTACCAGAGAATTGTTGCCATGCGCGTGTGACATCGGCGGGGAGCAATTAGCGCGCCGGGCACTTCAATTCGTGAGATTTCGAAATAGGGGATCGTTGAGCGTCGAAACCAGCCGCTGACGCGCACATTCTTTCCCTGATATTCCCCCGCCTTCAGAAGTCCAAAAAGGAAATTCCAGATGGCGAGGGGCTGATGATAATCGAGAAACATTATTCCTGTCTGATCCCGCAGAACAAAGTCCTCACTGTACACCAATCCCGGCACGCCTTTTCCGATGATCGTTCCCGTAAGCGTCGCCGGTACCGGACGGACAGGAGACACCTTGACCTGCTGCATTAACTTTTCAACCGTCAGATTGGGGAACCATGCTGCCGGATATCGATAAAAGGTCTTAATCAATCCACCAATTCCACAGAGAGCAGCAGGAATCCCGAGGTACATGAGATTTCCCCAAAAGCTCCCAATTTCCAATGCAAACATAATACCGATACCTGCAAGAATCCCCAGTACCGGGAGCGCTATAATAAAAACATCAACAAAAAATTCATCCCAATACGATTCCGGCTTGGTGCGGTTAAACAACACCTGGGGCTCCTGCCCCATCACAGCAGCCTGTACGCCTAGATGCTGCAGCCGTTTGGCCACCAGTGGATGAGTGGAGTGTAATTCAAAAAATTCCGCCCAGGGATTCCAGAGATCCCACTGCATCGCGTCCTTCACACGTTCGATTGAAAGGTGGCCGGACGATCCCTCCGATGAAGAGGAACTGCTCATTACCAGATTAACCGCCGCTTCCCGATTGAAGATATTTAGAACACCGATTGCGCCAGAGCCGGTCAATTCGCGCCGTGCACGTTCCGTTGTCCGCTTTTTAAAGGGGAGTTCAACCTCTTCCTCCCGCTTTTCGAAATGAGAATCCTGTGCCGCAAGTCCGTACGCAATCTTCACAAGCGCTCTGACAAGTGCATTGGGATTATTAGTGAGCGCTCCCGAAAACCGATCAGCATAATACTCCCGGACACGGCTGAACCAGAGAACAATATATTCTGTGATGACATAGAGCACGTAAGCACCGAGCGCAATCGGCCACATATTGTTTCTTGATTTGCCCTTCCCTTTTCCCGACATCATGAGCGTCCGGTACGTATAATAGCAAAGCAAGGGAACGAGATTCACAATGGTCATCAGCACCATGTCCCAATGTCTTGCGTGGCCGATCTCGTGGGCAACAACAGCTTCGAGTTCTTCGGGTTCGAGCAGTTCCATCAATCCCCGGCTGATAACAATACGGGCATTATTGGGACGGTGCCCGTACGTAAAGGCTTGCGGCGCGCCGTCATTGATGATTCCGAAAGAGGGAAAATCCATTCCCTGGCTCCGACATACTCTGTGGACGAATGCTTGCAGATGATCCGGTAATTGTGAGGGCTCAACCCAGGAAATGGTGTACAGCCACCGCAGCGTCAAATCCATAATCCAGGGACCGAACGCAAACTGTGCGATGGCAACGAGAACGCCAATCATGACCGCAATATCTGCATCCAGAAAGCCCAGCTCTACAATCGTGATCATGAACAGCGTGAGCATTGCGTAGAGAAGAAATACTGTCACGGCGGACACAGCATACAGATTCGGCATCGCCAACACTCCGGAGGAAAGTGCCGTGTAGCGATTCGATGTGTCCTGATTGGGTGTTTGGGAAGTTGGTGACACGGTGTCCATTGCACTCACCTTTCAGAAATTTATTTCAGATCGTCTGCTTGTCTTGATTTGTACGATGAGCCGAAAGCACGGTCACTGAGCGGAGCCGTAGTGACCGTGCAAGTTAACGTTTCGGTCGACTCCCTGCAAGTATCAATTTCGTCCGCGAGATATTGCAAAGGAAACGATCATTCTTATTCCTGCCACTCCGCTTGCGGACGACACTTCCATTCCCAGACAATAAAATCTGTGCCTGTTGGTACACCGCCAATTTCGCGCAGACGCCGTGCATTTTACCCGCGATGATACTGGCTGTGCATGCACGCCTGTATTAAAGCATGAGAAACTTGAAGATTCAGCGGCGGCTCTTTGAACCAGGGAATATTTACGATCCTTTCCAATTGCCTGGAGTCTGCTCCATTGAGGAATGTTGCAAATTCTTCATTGTTCTTCCCTGTGGTTGCAACGCATTTTGCCATGTCCAGATTTTCCTGGAATTGCTTTCTGTCGATCGGATGCGACAGAATAACTGAAAGGAAGCCCGATTGAACGAGGTGGATATGGAACAATCGCTTTGCGATATCTTCGTCCTGCAACGATTGCGAATATGCCTGCATCGCTTTCCAGTGTTCGGCGTCGGCTTAGGCTTGATGATATGAGATCGAGAAGAAGTTCTTTCATGAGAGAATCTCCAGGCAGACGCGAAAGGAAGAATGGTTTTCGGCTGCACCAGACAAGACAACAATGTGATTTGCGGGCCGGATGATCCACCCGCATAATATACAACGAAGAAGATCGGGCTGCAAAGGCCTTTTCTGCTGGCAAGGCGACGCGGTACAAATAAAAGGCCGTCCCGTTAGGAGGCAGCCTTTTGGATAATCAATCGTACACGGTGACCACTATTTCGCCAGGAGCAGCTTTTTGACCATAGAATTCTTCCCGGCCTGCAGTCGATAGAAATAGACGCCGGAAGAGAGATTCGATGCATTGAACATAACGCTATGCAGCTCGCCTGCTTTCAGATTCTCGCTAACCAACACCGCCACCTCGCGCCCGACAACATCAAACACCTTGAGCGATACATGGCCGTCTTCCACCAACGTGAAATTGATCGTTGTGTTGGGATTGAATGGATTCGGATAATTCTGATCGAGTGAAAAAACATGGGGCACTTCGATCGTCACTGTTGCTTCGCCGGAATATTTGAACGATCCGCCGTTGTCGATCTGCTTCAAACGATAGACATACGATCCGGAAGAGACCGCCGCATCTTTGAATGAATATTCTCTCGGCGATGTACTGGTGCCGACTCCTTTGACGAAGCCAAGTTCGGTCCAGCCCGATAGCGAGGAGCGGCGTTCGATCGTAAATCCGGAATTGTTCACTTCTGTCGCTGTTTTCCATTTCAGGATTGCTCCATCTGCGGATGGCGCAATGGAGAACGAAGACAACTCCACCGGCAGCGGAGTACCGGCGGGATTCTGCCATTTCAAGTATGGATAACCGTTGTTCGTCCCATCATCACGATTCCACACGGCAAAACTCCATCCGGCAGACAAAAATGTCAAATTCGTTTTCAACTCAGACTCCGACTTGCCGGTGCCGGCGACACCATTGGGAGTGATGGCACTATTATAGAAGCAGTTGTTGATCGTAGAACTGGCGAGCTGCCCGAGAAAAGCATCTGTGTATGTGCTGCCGGAGACAGCCCCAACCGTATAGCAATTCGTGATCACAGCACTTGATCTGCCGCCACCGACTAATCCGCCAACGGTAGTCGTACCCGTCACACTTCCCGTAGCATAGCAGTCGGTGATCGTCCCGTAATCGCTTCCCACCAGGCCGCCGACGCCTGAATAGCCTGTCACATCTCCTGTTGCGTAGCTTCTTCTGATACTGCTGGTGGCGTCGTTCCATCCGACCAGGCCTCCGCTCACCCAGGTCGTATTGTCGGTTCCTCCCGTCACGTTTGCAGCACAATAGCATTCGATGATGCTGCCGGAGCTGACATTATCTCCTGTGAATCCACCAACATCGATGGATGCATTCACGGTCGCAGTCGTATAGCAATTACTGACGGTACCGCCATCCACAACTCCGGCGAACCCGCCGACACTTGTGGTTCCGACGATTGCTCCTTTGACATAGCATGCACTCACGGTGCCGCCGATCCTTCCCGCCAATCCACCGGTGTTCGTCTTTCCTGTGATCACAGCGCTTTCCAATCCCAGACTGTCGACAACCGCCGCACCGGCGATATATCCAAAGAGACCGACATAGTCTGTTGTACCGCGGTTGATGTGCAGATCTGTGATCTTATATCCGCCCCCGTGGAATGTGCCGGTGAACCGCGTATCATTGTCGCCGATGGGCTGATAGCCTGCACCGGAGTTTGACGCCGTAGCATCGATATCGCCGGACAGACGGTAGACCGCGTTTAATTCATACGGCGCTCCGACTGCCGTCAGATCGGTGTAGTTTCCCACAAGATAAGGATCCGCTCCCGAACCGCTGCCGCTTAAGCTGACTGTCGAGTTGGGGCTTGATAGTGCTAATCCGGGAGGATTTATCACGAATCCGTCATTCGCGTCAAAGAGAAAATTGATCAGTGTGCCATTATTGTGATTTGATGTTTGGTCCACCGTGGTGACGGTTGGGCCCGATTCCTGGAACGGCCAGTACCCTGCCAGTCCATGCTCGGTACCGTTGAGACGCGTACTCATTGTTGTGTTGATGTAGGATTTTGTCAGTGCAGTTTTCCAGATCCGTACTTCATCGATCAGTCCGCTGAATTGATTGCCATTGGATTGATCATTCCCGATATGGACATCGAGCCCTACATTATACGGAACGCTTCCGCTCAACGCTGCTGAATTATCGAGCACACCGTTAAGATAGAGGCGGACTGTGCTTCCGTCATAAGTCGCCGCCAAATGATACCACGTGTCGGCAGAGAGAGCGCTTGTTGAAGTAACACCGAGAGAGCCGACAATGATCCTCGGAGAACCGTTATAGAGATCGAGCAGAACGCCATCACTGCCGCCCGCCGTACAGTGGTCAATGATTCTTCCCGTCATGAACGCTGCATCCGGTTTGACCCACGCCTCGAGCGTCAGCCGATCTGATACACCGGAAAGACACGCCGAGGGAATTGAAATATAGGTGTTGTGGGCTGAATAGAACTTCACCGCATTGTTGAACAATGCGGCCGGCGCTGTGTTCAGACCCAACATGATCAAAGCAAAGAGAATCAATGTTTTTTTCATCGGTCCCGCCCTTTATGTGGATGGAGAATGTTGGAATTCATTTCAATAGAAAGTCTTGTGCAATTGTTCCGCAATAGATCTAGTCAATCACCGAGATAAGAGTTTAGGACAGAGCGCAGTATTCCCTTCTGTCCGGAACGAATCTCTTGGAGTCAATGAATCCCTAGCTGTCACCCGGAGCGTTGTTCTATCCACGCTCCCGTAATGCCGGGGACCCTTTCGCCGTCTCCTCACATCGTGATCACCAAGAAAGGAAATACCCGCTTCTATAGTATGATATTTATCCATCGCTTGCAATTAGCCCAATGCATTTTCTATGAGGAAATTGCCCAAGAAGTGGTGCCGAAGCGTAATGTTTTCAGGCAGCACCAGTACATTGCAAGAGCCAACAGAAACCGGCCGGCCAGGGGAAATCAAAATATGGCTCGCCACAGTATCAGCCAGTCGCGAGATTGCGCGAAAGAGAATTCACAAATGGCGGATAACAAATCTTCTTTTCCGTAATAATTGCCGTAATCAACTCAGATGACGTAACGTCAAATGCCGGATTGAAGACCTTTATCCCTGCCGGAGCGGTTCTTTTTCCGAACCCGTTTGCAATTTCATTTCCTTCACGCTCTTCGATCGGGATCGCATCACCGGAAGCGAGGGAGGAATCGATCGTGGAGGTTGGCGCCGCCACATAGAATGGAACGCCGTGCATCTTTGCGTTCACCGCCAGGCTGTATGTACCGATCTTGTTGGCGGTGTCTCCGTTCGCGGCAATACGATCGGCTCCGACGATCACCAGATCAACCTTCTGCCAGCGCATAATCATTGCCGCCATGGAATCGGTTATGAGTGTCACATCAACGCCGTGACGCTGAAGTTCCCATGCCGTGAGCCGTGCTCCCTGCAGCAATGGCCGGGTTTCGTCCGCAAATACACGGATTTTTTTCCCGTCGTCAAACGCGGTGGTAATCACTCCTTGCGCGGTTCCTTTACCGCCCGTGGCAAGCGCACCGGTATTGCAATGTGTGATGATCGTCGCGGGATCCGGCACGAGCACTGCGCCGTTTCGCCCGATGGCATCGCACATCTTCCCGTCTTCCTCATGAATCGCGAGCGCTTCCTGTTCCAAAAGACGATACAGGGAGTCGGCTGATGCATTCTTTTCCCGTTGGATGATTTTCTTCAGCCGCTCAATTGCTCCGAACAGATTTTTTGCCGTGGGCCGCGTGGATGCCATCAAGGCTGACGTTGTCTCGAACGCGTCAAGAAAAACATTTCGATCGGAAGAGCAGAACGGCTGAACACCGAGAAGTATTCCATACGCCGCCGCAATGCCGAGTGCAGGCGCCCCGCGGACTCGAAGACTGCGGATGGCCTCCGCTAACACGGCGGCATCACTTGTTACAATATAGAATTCTTCCAGCGGGAGCCTGGTTTGATCAAGCAACCGGACCGTTCCGGACTTCCACTCAATGCTGCGAATCATGAATTCTTTCAGGGCAAATCACGTACGTGGTGCTGTGCCACCGATATTTTTTCTTACGCCGAACTTTTCCCGTTGAGCGATTAACTTCTCAACCTGATCGACTGCCAATTCATTGACGTTGCCAAGCAGTTTCGCCATACATACAATATGTGCATAATGCTCCACGGTCTCCATTTTAAAATATGCGTTGAACAGATCCTTTCCAGCGGTAAGTACACCGTGATTCGCCAGCAAAAACGCGTCATAGTCACGCACAATCGGCAGCAGCGGACGGTACAATTCCTCTGTGCCCGGTGTTCCATACGGCACAAGCGGTATGCTGCCGAGTGTAATGACCACTTCCGGAAGAACATTCTGATTCAGCGCAATTCCTGCAACGGCAAAACCGGTTGCATGGGGAGGATGTGCGTGACAAATTCCATGAACATCAGGTCGCGCCTTATAAATTTCAAGGTGCATTTGAGTTTCTGATGACGCTTTTTTCGCGCCCCGGACCACATTGCCATGCAGATCGACAACGATCAGATCACTCGGGCGGAGAAATCCTTTGCTGACGCCGCTTGCGGTGATGAGAATGCGTTTTTTATCAAGGCGTATGCTGATATTCCCGTCATTGGATGCCACGTAGGATCTGGCGTACATCCGCCTCCCGACTTCAATGATATCGGCTTTGCTTGATGAGAGACTTCGTTTCATGGTGCTGCTCCGCTTGGTGACAGTATGTGTATTCAAGAAAATGGCAGTTATAGTTATCTGGTCCTCACTGAAAAATTAAGAAAGACCTTCCCGTCCTATTTTTTAATCGCCGCCTTAATTTGTGCGATGGAATCTTTTGCGTAATAGTTGCAGACTCCCTTTTTTGCTGCGAGCTTCAATCCCAACGATTGGATTGCTTTCTTCACAACGGCATCGGAGACTTTCAGTTCTTTTGCAATATTGCCGGCGGTCAGCATATCGGAATCTGCCATTCATCCTCCTGCGGTTTGACGAAAATGATTAATTGATTCCCATACTGAAAAAAAATGCGAAGTGCCTCCTGAAAATAAACACAATCCCGGGGAAAATCAAAACAAATCGCAGACGGTCGGAGGGCATCTTCACATCCCGCTCCCAAGTTCCACGGGGATCTCCAGGTTCGCATTCAAAACAAGCGTCTGTTTGCGAACAAAAAAATACGCAACCGCAGAACATTCCTACCGCACAAGCACCGCCCGCTTCATCTCTGAAAAATTCCCTGCTGTCATTCTGCAAAAATAGACGCCGCTTGCGAAGCGCGATGCATCCCAGGGAACTCTGTACGTTCCCGGCACAAGTCTCTGATGAAGGATCTCGCTCGCTTTTCTTCCCAGAACATCAAAAATCACAACCGAAATCATTTCTTCTGAGCGAATATTCAATGTGAATTGTGTTGTTCCATTGAAGGGGTTCGGATAATTCTGCAAAAGAGCAAATGCGTCCGGCAGTGTTTGGGCATTGGCAAACACCGGCGATGCAGCATTGGAAATCTCTAGTGAATCGAATAATGAGAGTCCTTTATGCGTGGTCAGATAGAGAGTATCCCCTGCGTGGGGCAATATACCATGGGTATCTGCAGAAATGAACATTCGCCAAGTCAATCTATCTTCACCTGCCACTTTCTCTACAAATATTGCAGAGAATCGACCTCCGCCGGAGTCATCAACCACGGCAACGTGTTTCCCATTGGTACTATTATAGACAGAATAGGAAATGAGGTTCTGTGTCGCCGCTCCGCCGAAATCAGTCGACGTATCCTTTGTTCCGAAGATAACCTTGTAGTCACCAGGCATGCAATAGGTTGGATACTCAGGAATATTAATAATTGTGACGCTTGTATAGTAGTTAGATGAAACACTTTTATTCCATTGAATAGTATCTATGGTGCTAAGATGGTCTTCTGTGTAGAGCGTCAGTCCGTCAAAGAGAACAGATTCTTGCCGTGGGACTAGGAGACAATTCTTCAGGACTACTTTTCTTTTCGTGCGATTAAATACCGTAAAAGTCTTCGGTCCGGAAAATATCGTGTCCACAAAACTGATTATGTAGTCATCATCTGTCACCTTAGATCGATCGACGATCCTTACATCCGGAAGAACGTCGGTGTGGCCGGAAAGAAACGTACAGCTGTGCGTGGGAAGGCTCAGACGGGGTGTGCGTTTAATGAAGTAGGGCGTAGAATCAGCACTGAGAAAATTTTCCGCCGCTGCTTCCAAGAATAGCCGAAACGAATCGCTGTTTGGAAGCTGGGCGATATTGATGGCGACGGTTTGCGATGAGTCGGCCGGCCACATTGTAACTTGCTGCACCAATCTCTTATCCGTCCCACGTTCTTGAGAATAGACGGAGAGCGTGACGGTGGAACCCTGCGGGTTTCCAATCAGTACGTGCAGGGGAATCACTGCATCCGACAATATTTTCCCCGAGCCAAATTCAGTATTTTGGATCTTTACGAACGGAGTCGGATTTGATGTATTGTGGATCGTGAAGTAGTCGGGGGACTCTGCAAATCCCACATACTTTCCGGAGGAGTCCTTAACAAAAATTCTGAAGAGACCGAACGAACAATCCGGGTAGTGTGATGTATTCCATTGAAATGTCCCCGTGTTGGGTGCCCCTTTAACAATAAGTGTCCAAGACGTGCCCGCATCGGGGCTGTAGTAAAGATCCATCGATCCCCCGCTAGAGGCCGATGTCCATTTGATGGACTGATTACCGGAGAAAACGGAGTGCATGCCGGATGCTTGAAATGCCGCGCTTGTTTTAAGCGCCGTGTTGTCAAAGGACAAGTTATACAGTGCGGATGCAAGTAGCGTCTTCTGCAAAATCTCATTTTTTGAATATCCAAACGCAATCAAAGATGCAATGCGTTTCATTTCGCCGACTTTCAAAGCGAAATATGCAGATGCATAAATATAGTCGCCATCTTCTCCCCCGGTTGCGATGGTGTCATTACTGGTGAGTGTGGAGCTTCTAAAGCAGCCGGGCGTCATGCATTTCCAAAGGGCCTCATCATCCCCAAGACGGACCATTCCGGCTGGAGAGATATTATAGTAGCTGGCAATTTGATTGGCATTGGGCGCACTGAGAAACGCTTCTCCACATTTGCCGACTTCTCCCGCCCAAAATGGATTGCGCGAATTGTCATTCGGAAAATCTGAAAAGACAATTAGATTATCGGGTTTGTAGAGAAGGGCGATATCATCATCGTACTCCCCAAAGTCTTGTTTTCCAGTAACACCCACAAGCGTACCTGTCAAACTCCCCAACGCCACTTTTTCGTAGTTAGTAGTGCCTTCATTTATTATGTCATAAATGCGGAATAGAACGTCCCGTAACAATGGTTGATCGACTTGTATGTAACGAACGCCGACAGCAATGCCGAGTCCCATTCGATTTAAATGAAGCGAATCGGGGCGAAAGGATATGTGGAATCTGTTGTTTGCGGCATAATTGAATCTCCTGTCATTCTGATCATCCATCCGGAAATATGCCTCAAGCGAACCAACGGTTTTCCCCATCCCATACAATCCCTTCCAAGCAGGAACACCGCCATCGCTCCATGATACCGGCCAGGTGCCCGGATCGTTGCTCATGGCAACACGCAGTTGAGAATCGGAAGTATTAAAAAATCCGGAATCGGGCATGAATGTCCATGGTTCCCACGTCACCGGATCTTGATCCGGAGATAACGCCGGCCGCGAGACCGGACATGTAATCACAGAATGCACTGTATCAAGAAGGCCGTCACCATTATAGTCTTTGATCGGCAATTCCACCGCAAGCAAAAGGCTCATGTCCCCAATGTAGCCGTTCGTGGAGGATAGCCATGCACCCCGTGGGCGATCATCGACTGGCTGACCAATCACCCCCCAATTGCCAAAGACCGTTTGGATTTGGTTGCCATTCATCACGGCACTGCGATAAAATGCCGGGCCACTCGATTGGGCGAATAAGTTTGTTGTGAGAATGAAGAACGCGATGCCGGAAAAAACATAAGGAAGAGTTTTCATGTGTTACTTTTCCCCGAAGTAGTATGTCTGCTGAAGAAGGCTTTTGCGGTTGTACCATACGGAAAAAAATTTCAAAATGCTATCCGCTGCTGTCCTTCGATTCTTTCAACTTGTCGCTATTTTCTCTATATTCTTGTTGAATATTTGAATACAGTCCGGCCATTTTTGAAGAGATCGCCGCCGGTTACTCTATAAAGAAGTGCCTTTGGAGGAACATATGGATCGCCGCACATTCGTAAAACAGAGCATCGGCACTGCTGTCTTTGCGGGCTCGTATTTTTCACTTGGATCATTCACTTCCCTGCTCGCAAGCCCCGCTTCACCGTACGATCTGGTGGCAATCAAGGGCGGCGAACCGGGTGCAATGTTCGACAAAGGCATCGAGGCGATGGGCGGAATGAGTGCCTTCGTCAAAAAAGGCCAAAAAGTGGTTATTAAACCAAATATAGGATGGGATACCCCGGTGGATCGTGCGGCAAACACAAATCCACAACTGGTAGCGCGCATCATCCAGCATTGCCTCAATGCCGGCGCCAAAGAAGTGTACGTGCTCGATCATACGTGCAACGAGTGGCAGAAGTGTTATCTCAATAGCGGTATCGAGACGGCGGCGAAAAATGCCGGTGCAAAAGTCGCTCCGGCAAATTCCGAAAACTATTATCACGAGGTCTCCATCCCCAAAGGCAAAAACCTCAAGAAAGCGAAAGAGCACGAATTGATTCTGAGCGCAGATGTGTTCATCGACGTGCCGGTGCTGAAGAATCACGGCGGCTCGAAAATCACCGGCGCCATGAAAAATCTGATGGGCAGTGTGTGGGACCGCGAGGAATGGCACCGGAACGATCTGCACCAGTGCATCGCCGATTTTGCCACCTATCGCAAGCCGACACTGAACGTGATGGATGCCTACAACGTCATGAAGCAAAACGGCCCGCGCGGCGTCAGCGTAAGCGACGTTGTCTTGATGAAGGCACAACTGATCTCAACAGACATCGTCGCAATAGATGCCGCCGGTACCAAACTCTGGGGGATGAATCCGGACGATATCCGCCACATCTGCATCGCCGCTGATGCAGGGCTCGGGCGCAAAGACCTGGACAAATTGCATATCAAAAGAATTACTGTATAATCATGACGTTGACACGCTTGCGAGCGCTGCGTACCTTAGTGGCGCTCTTCTTTTTTCTTCCGATCACTTTTTTCTTTCTCGATCTGGGAAGTAATGTACCCGGATCGGTCAACGATGCATTTCTCTATCTGCAGATAATCCCCGCACTGTTAAAATTCTTCGCCGGCGTGGGGGTGATGATCTTCGGCATCGTTTTCATCGCCCTGCTGACTCTCCTCTTCGGGCGTGTCTACTGTTCCACCATCTGTCCGCTGGGAATTTTGCAGGATGTAGTGAACCGGATTGCAAAGACAATCAGCAAAAAACGCCACAAGCGCAACTATTTCGCCTATGCAAAACCGAAATACGCAATCCATTATTCGATTCTCGCCGCAACGATCACACTGTTCGCGTTTCATAGCACGATGCTTCTGAATCTTCTGGAACCGTTCAGCAATTATGGCCGGGTCATCCACAACCTCTTCCGACCGATCCTTCATGCGTTGAATAATGCCGGAGCCGCCGCCACGGAACGATTTCACGTCTATTTTTTATACACCATCCCTTTTAAAGAGGTTGCCGTCGGCGCGGTGATTGTGCCGTTGCTTTTCCTTGGGCTTGTTGTGTATCTTTCCTATACACGCGGACGGCTGTTTTGCAATTTGCTGTGTCCCGCCGGTGCATTGCTCGGACTTATTTCGCGTTATACAATTTTCAAAATCAAGGTCAACGAACAGACATGCACCGATTGTGGATTGTGCGAAAAAGTCTGCAAGGCACAGTGTATCGAAAGTACATCGAAGCAGATCGATCATGCTGCGTGTATCGGATGCTTCAATTGCTTCAATGCTTGTCCGGCGGTAGGATTGATGTTTGATCGTCATTACGCGAAAATCGACTCTCTTCGGACGCTGAGCGGAGCCGAAGCGTCCGACTTGACCGGACGCTTCGGATCCCGAGCGCAGTCGAGGGACGCTCAGCGCCCGGTTGATTCATCGTCTGCCACAACATCCCGCCGCTCATTTCTGACGATGGCCGCCATTGGAACCACGCTGCCGGCTGTATTGAAAGTTGATTCGCTCACCGTGCCGTCGACGGCGTACATGGATAGCCGGAAGCATCCGGTGACGCCTCCGGGATCGTTGAGCATCGCACATTTCACGCAATACTGCACTGCGTGTCACCTCTGCGTCACATCATGTCCGGCGCAGGTTCTTATTCCGTCTTGGTTTGATTATGGTATCGGCGGAATTTTTCAGCCAAAAATGAATTACCAATCAAGCTTTTGCAACTATGACTGTGTCAAATGCACCGAAGTGTGTCCCACCGGTGCGTTGCTTTCCCTTCTTCCGGAAGCAAAGCGGCTTGTGCAAATGGGTAAGGTACAATTTGTGCGGGAAGATTGTATTGTGGCAACAAAGAAGACCGACTGCGGCGCCTGTTCCGAGCATTGTCCGACAAAGGCGGTGCACATGGTACCGGAGGGAAATCTTTCCATTCCGGAGGTGAACAACGATATTTGTGTCGGCTGCGGTGCATGTGAGCATGCATGTCCCGTCAAGCCGCGGAAGGCAATCTTTGTGAATGCAAATCCGGTACACCTGACGGCAAAAAAACCGGAAGTGAAGAAACTGGAAAATCCGCTGGGGAATGGGCAGGATTTTCCCTTCTAAACAAATATGCCGCAGAGAATAGCGCAATGCCCTGATCGGCGGCTTTTGGAAAAAGATTTGCTACAGAGATCACAGAAAAAAGAAGAGAAAATAGGACTTTTTCGTTTAGGCTGTTCGTGTGATTCATGGCAAATGATTTACCAGGGGGAAATGCGTATCTTCTTGCATTATGCATTTTGACTTTTGCCTTTTTACTTTGTAACTGATGTTACTCAGCGTCATCATAATCTCGTCACACTGAGCGAATCCCGCGCTTTTTGTCCCGAAAGGATGCCGTTGGCACGGGATGAGTCGAAGTGCTGAATGATGAAATCCTTCGACTCGCTTGGCAAAAAACGCTCCGCTCGCTCAGGATGACGAACCACGCTGAGCAGTTACTTTGCTTTTGCCTTATTGAGGATCGGATGTGTAAATTCGCGGGCGCATTGGGAATTCTCTTTCTCCTCTCCGGATGTGCTCCGGACGCACCGCACGACAATGCCCTTGATCCCGGCTCTACGCAGTACGTTCCCGCCGGTTCCGTCTCCGGACGAATCATCAGTAAAAAAACACCGGCTGTCGGCGTCGCCGCCGCATTGATCGCCCTGCTTCCCTCCAATACCGCCACCATGAGTGACAGCGGCGGCTACTTTTCCTTCGCGAAAATTGATCCGGGAAGTGTTGCGCTTGCCGTTCAGAAGAACGGATTTTTGCCGGACACCGTCAACATCACGGTCACCAATGGATCGTCAGTACAACAAACCATTGCGCTCGATCAATTCCCAACCATCGCATCAATGAAAGTGCTCACGCAAAAAATTGATCAATGGTGGCCCGGACCGATCTACTCCGCCTCGTTTTCCGCTGTGGTCTCCGATCCCGATGGTATTGACGATGTCGATTCTGTCTGGCTGAAGGTGGACGGTCTGCAGATCGCTATGGGATACTCGCTGGCTGCAAAAAATTTTCAACTAACGCTCTTTGCCGAAGATCTGCCGTCCAACAATCTGGAATGGCTCATCGGAAAATCGCTGACGATTGCCGCCCGCGACCGGAATTACGCGCTTGCCAACAGCGATCCATTCTATGTAACACGGATAATCGAACAGGAGGGAACTCCAACCTATCCAGCATCACAGGATACCGTCGGCGCAACTCCGGAGTTTCAATGGTCGCCCCCGTCCGTGGCATTCACCTATACATACACGGTAACGGTAGTGCGCACAGACGCGGATGTCCCCACCGTTGTTGCGACACAAAAGTCTATCGATCCCCACCAGTATTCATGGCAAAGCACTCAGACACTGAGCAAGGGAACATATTTTTGGACACTGGGGGTGGTGGATGAGTTCGGCAATTTCTCACAGTCAAAGCAGTCGTCATTTGTAGTTCCTTGAAAGGAGTATCCGTGCCGGAAACACCGCACAAAGATAATTTCAATGCTCTCTACGACGTCGCACAGAGCATCAATTCGATTCTGGATCCGGAAGAATTGCTCGATACGGTCCTCTCCATTGCAATGAAACACCTGGAGGCGGAGCGCGGCTTTCTTCTTCTTGTGACTCCAAACTCGCCGCAGAAATGGGAAGTTGTCAGTTCCAAAAACTTCGGCACCGGACAGGAATCGGTGACTCTGGCTGCATCCTCGTCCGTGGTCAATGAAGTCCTTACTACCGGCGCATCTGTGCTGACATTCGATGCGCTTTCGGATGAACGCTTTGAAGCATCGCGCAGCATTATTGCACAGAAGATACTCTCCATCCTTTGTATTCCTCTCAAGGTACAGGATCGCGTCACCGGTGCGGTGTACATGGACAGCACACGTTCGCGGCGTGCTTTCACGGAAGATTCACAGAAATTTCTGACAGTCTTCGGCAATCTTGCAGCTATTGCGATCGACAACGCACAACTCTTCAATGCCTTGAAGTCGGAAAATGAGCGACTGCGCAATGAAGTGCCGACCTCTCTTCTCTTTAACGGTATTGTGGGAAGAAGCAAGAAATTCGATGCCGTGCTCGATCTCGTTCGTCGCGTGAGCACTGCCGACATCCCGGTGCTCATCACCGGAGAAACAGGCACCGGCAAAGAGTTGATCGCGCGCGCAATTCACGACGGCGGTGCGCGCCGGACAAAGCCGTTCGTTGCCGTGAATTGCTCCGCCATTCCGGAACAACTGCTGGAGAGCGAACTCTTTGGGCACAAGAAAGGATCCTTCACAGGCGCACAGTCAGACAAGAAGGGATTGTTTGAAGTCGCGGACAGCGGCACGCTCTTGCTCGATGAAATCGGAGACCTTCCACAATCGCTGCAGGCAAAGCTTCTTCGCGTGCTGCAGGAAAAAGAGATCCGGCGTGTGGGAGATACCGAACACCGGAAAGTCAATGTGCGCGTTCTCGCCGCTACCAATAAGGATCTTCAGGAAGAAATCAAACAGCAGCGGTTTCGCGAAGATCTTTTCTTCCGCCTCAATGTTGTTTCCATACCGCTGCCACCTCTTCGTGAGCGGACAGAAGATATTCCCGCCCTCGTAGAGCATTTTCTGGCGAAAGCAAATAAGAGCAACGGCCGCTCGATAAAAGGAATTCATCCCGATGCGATGAAGATGCTCCTTATGAGTCAGTGGAAAGGGAACATCCGTGAACTACAAAACACCATCGAACGCGCGGTTGTACTGTGCACCGGCACTATGCTTATGGTCGGGGATATCAACACCTCGCCACAAGGAAACAATACTATCGGTCCGGAAGGCCTGACATTGGAAGAATTTGAACGCCGGTTGATCGAATCGGCGCTTGCTGAAAATGATGGCAATCGGACGCGCACGGCGCAGAAACTCGGCGTATCACTGCGATGGCTGCAATACCGCCTGAAGGAGTGGTCGCGTGAGTAACAAAGGCTATATCATCCGCGAGAGGCTGAATGAGAGTTCCACGACGGCTGTGTACACGGCCTTTCATCCTGCATTGAATCGTACGGTTCTGTTGAAGATTCTTCACAAACATCTCATTGCAGATAAGGACTTTGTCGACCGCTTTGTGCGTGAGGCGCGTGCCTGTGCACTGCTCCGATCTGAACATATTGTGCAGGTGTATGATCTGACGGAGATCGATGGTGCGCCCGCCATCGTTATGGAATACATTGACGGCCCATCTTTGAAAACAGTAATTGAGCAGCGCGGAGCTCAAACGCCTACCTTTGTCCGCCGCGCAGCCCTTCATATTCTTCGCGCACTTCATCTTGCGCACGAACGCAACATCATCCACCGGGATATCAAGCCGGGAAATATTCTCCTCGCACCGTCCGATATTCTTAAGGTAACCGACTTTGGCCTGGCGACCATTCCACAATCGCCGACGATCACCAATGACGGGGCCATTCTCGGAACGCCGGCGTATATGTCTCCGGAGCAAATCCACGCCGAGACGCTGGATGGCAGAACAGATCTTTTTTCTCTCGGCGTCACACTGGTCGAGCTGCTGACCCGCAAACGTCTGTTTGACGGTTCGACCTATGCGGAGTGCATCAAGAAAATAATGCTGTTTAAAGGAGACTTCACCATCCCCGAAGGAATCCCCGATTCTCCGGAGCTGAAGTTATTTCTCCAGAAGCTCTTGGCACCCGACATTAATAATCGCTTTGCAACTGCGCGTGAAGCGCTTGCGGCACTGGGCGAACAGGAACCGGTGGAAGTCGTTATACCGAAACACCTGGCAGTGCGTACACACATGCGAACGCCTTACATCCTTGCAGCAACCGCAGTCGTGATCATTTCCGCCGCCCTGTGGTTTTTCACTCCAGCTCAATATACTCCTGCCGGCACGCAAACATCCGACCGGAAAGATTCTGTATCCACAGCACACACATCCGACGTCGGAAAAAATGGCATGGTAAACGTTCAACGCGAAGCCGCTCACACACCGCCGGAATCAATCTCGCAGAAGGGATTTTCCGCCCCACAATCACCAGCAATCCCGCCGGTAGTGCCGACCGCAGTAACCGCATCAGACACGGGATGGCTCAGAATTGTCTGCACGCCCTGGGCAAAAGTATATCTCAACAATCAATATCTCGGAGAGACACCGATTGCAAAGCCCCTGCGTGTGAAGGCGGGAACTTGTATTGTGACATTTAACAATCCGATGTTCTCACCGATCGTAAAAAATGTCACCGTGCGCGGCAGCGAAGAAACATTAGTGGAAGCGGATTTTTTGTCGACGTCCGGATTTCTTGTGGTGCGGGCCACTCCCTGGGCCGAGGTGTTCATTGATGACCAGTACCGGGAAACCACTCCATTGAAGAAGCCGCTGATTCTTTCCGCCGGGGCACACAAGATTCGGCTTCACAATCCGGCGTTCTCCGATGTTGTGCGGGATGTTACCGTCACCGCTCATGATACGACGGGACTTTCCATTACACTATTGCGGGGAGACACCAAATGACGGCGGTTCCATCTCATTCGTTTCTGTGCAGGCGGAAAACCGGCGCAATGTTTCAGGCTCTGTGCATTAGCGTCATCATTTTTCTTCCGGGCATAGTTTTCAGTCAGACAAATAATTCTGCAGATTCTTCCCTGAGCGCTCTCCGCTCACTCTATGATGACGGAAAGTATTCCAATTGCGAGTTTGAAGCGCGGCGACTGCTGGAGCGAAGAGATCTCTCCGATTCCATCAGAATTCTCGCGGAGCAGCATCTGGCGTTTGCACTTGTTGCCCAGGAACAGCACGACGGCGCCGTCGAACATTTCACGACAATACTTCTCCTTACACCGTCCTTCGATCTCGATCCCGTTCTGACATCGCCGAAAATTCTCACCGTCTTTAATGAGGCAAAGCTGAAATATCTTTCCCGCCAGAAGCGCGCAGTTGCTGAACCTCGTCCGGCGGCTTCTGCGCCGGCGTCGGGGCCAGCCTGGCGCACTCTCGTCTTTCCCGGATGGGAACAATTACATCAGGGAAGAAGCACCGCCGGTATTTCTTTTGCCGCCGCCGGCACCGCTACACTGACCGCAATTGTCTATTGCGATATCCAGCGCAGAGACAAGCACAACTCATACCTTGCGGCAAACACGTCGTCTCTTGCGGCCTCGCGTTATGATGACTACAATGGATATTACAAAACCGAAATGTATTCTGTGTTTGCTTTTGTTGCCGTGTATCTTACATCGCAGATTGACGTTATCCTCTCTCCGCAGGATCAATTCGGTGTGGCTCTCCAATCTGAAACCACCTCACTGTCATTCCAAGTGCGATTCTGATTTGCCGGGAAGGAACTCAGAAATTCGCGCGCAGACCATCATGTTCGAACGTGCACAATTTGCGCACCAAGGCGGAGAGGTATGCATAAAAGGTAGAACTAGCTGCAAAACCAGGCTGTTTTACACGCTTTTGCTATGGCACAATACTTGTGAGTTTATGGACTATGAAACGACGCTAACAATTCAGAAAAAGGAGGCCAAAAGCCCATGAAAAAAATTGTTTCCATTTTATCTCTCTGCGTTTTGGTTTTGGGTTCTGCTTTTGCTCAGTCGACGCCTGCTCCGTTCCGTCTTTTTGTAACAAAAATCGAGCCCAACGGAAATATTAGCCTCCAGTGGGACAAACCGCTCGGGGTAACCGTTGAGAAATATTATATCTATCGGGCAATTATGCCGGATACGGCAAATGCCGTTGGCATCGACTCTACTAAAGACAATACCATTACCGTACTCTGTCCACCGTCTTTGTCGGCTAATATCAACTTCGCATTTGCCGTGGTTGCCAAAACATCGGCGGGTGCACTTCTGAAGAGCACAATCGCATTTGCATTTCTTCCATCGATTCCGATCGAGGGATCGTTCCGATTGACTGCACGATCAGACAATGCATCAGACAAGATACTGCTGAGTTGGACCGCACCACCGATCAATACAATTCTACGCTTCTATGTCTATCGTAGTGGTTCGCCGGACACGGGAAGCTTTGCGCTTCTTGATTCGACCGCAAATTTCTCCTATATCGATGTTCCGCCGTCCGCCATCGGCGTGACAAAGATTTATGTATACCAAATAAAAGGCATACCACCGCTGGGGGGACCTGCGCTCTACAGCAGCAAAGCAGCGGTGAGCGTGACAGGGAAAATTCCCAAAGACACCGTTGTCTTCACATCCATTCCTCCCACAAGCGTGATGGTAGGAACGCCATTCACATACCAGGCAAAAGCTGTTTCAACAAATCCCGCGGCAGCAATTCGTTATGCGCTGGACAATCCCATGGGCAGCTCCAGTATGGGCATGGATCAGATGAAGATTGATGCCGTCACCGGTATCATGACATGGAGGCCCGCTACAAAGGGATGGGTGGACATCAAGATTGAGGCCACCTCCGACAAAGGTGCCATTGTATTTCAGGAATTCCAGGTTGTGATTACCGGCGCGAACGGTGTACTGATAGGTACCGTAACAGACACATCCAACACACCGAAACCGCTTTCTCCTGTTGTTATCGAAGTGTACAAACGGGATGCCGCCAATTGTTTCAGCTATTCCACCATCACCGACAAATCCGGATACTATAGCATTAATCATCTCGATACGGGCAGCTACATTATTGCGGCAACGCCGCTTCTTCCCAACTACATCGGCCAGTGGTACAATGGAAAAAAGAATGCCGCGGAAGCAACGGTGGTTCACATCGAAGACTCGTCAAAATCCATTGCCAGGGCAGATTTCAAACTGCGCTTACGTGATTCTGGTGCACGTCAGCTCACCATCAAAGGAAGCGTGACCGATACGCTCGGACTCGCAATTGCACCAACGTCCGCAGAAGTATTTTTTGTTCGCGCAGAATTTGCATTGAATTCATGCAAACTCAATAAAGATACAACAACCACTGATGATTTTCGGAGATTCTTTGATTTTGATCATGTTCTCGATTTTCGATTGACTGGAAATTCGCAGCATGTGTTCAAAGCAGATGTTGATTCCACAGGCGCGTACCGCATTATGCTTCCGCAAGGATCCTATGTGGTGTTTGCCCGCGCAGCCGGTTATGCAACGGAATTTTACCTCGACCATGACGAGTTGCTGAGTGCAGACGTCCTGAACTTGACTGCAGACACCAGCGGCATAGACTTTACGCTGACACCTCTGCCGCCGATTGTCTTTGGCGAAATCTCCGGCAGCGTGCTGGACACCGCCAACGACATTGGTGTCCGTTCCCGTATTATCGCATTTCGCGATCGCTGGAATTATGCAGAACCCTATCGAATTGCGCGCAACTCTGTAACAGACACGGATTCACTCGGCCATTATACCTTGGGTGACTTGCTGCCCGGATGGTACATTCTGCTTGCAGTTCCGGTTGGTAACTATGCGCCGACATTCTACAATTCGGGCACACAATCTATCGGATGGGCCAAAGCAACGCGCATTCATGTCGAAGGAAATGCCTTCACCGATATCGACTTCTATACACATCCGATTACGCGCGCTAGCGGCGGCCTCACGGGTATCGGCGGACACATCGGGGTAGGTTCGAAGAACGGCCAAGCACCCGCAACTGGAGCATCCGTTTCCGGCGCCCTTGTGTATGCGATAAACGCCTCGTCTGAAATCGTCGGCTACGGCATTAGCAATGCCGCAGGGAACTATTTAATCAACGGTCTTGCGCCGGGAACCTATTCCGTTGTGCTGGACAAACCGGGATTTACAACGTCCGGAGCCATCAATGCAACGCCGACGTACACAACAAACGGCGCGGCAGTAATCGGCTCAGTGTCTTTTGTGGCCAACGAGGCAACCGGAGTTGTGCTGCAGCAACAGGCGGATGTTCCCAAGACGTTTACGTTGGATCAGAACTATCCGAATCCCTTTAATCCAAGCACAACCATCGGATACTCACTTCCATCCTCCGGCTTTGTTACACTGAGGATCTACAACATTCTCGGCCAAGAAGTGATGACACTGGTTAATACGGAGCAACCCGTCGGCACATTTCGCGTGACCTTTAATGCAGGTTCACTGGCAAGCGGGGTTTACATCTATAGACTTCAGATGGGATCGAGTGCGGAAATGAAGAAGATGCTTCTCTTGAAGTAGGTTCGAACTTTACGATGCCAGGAGCTGATGGAACCGCCCTCATTCCTGACGCTCCCGGTGATCGTAGCTTTAAAGGCTCAAGCAAATGCTTGAGCCTTTTTTGTTTTCATTAGCGGGCAAAATAGTAGGTCATTTTTGCCATCACAATATTATCTCCCGGTGCCGTCAGCAGGCGGTTCACCGAACTCCTGAAATGAAACTCTCCGTCTTCAAGCACATCATCAGACCGATTCTGTGTCCAGACAAGGTAGAGTACCGACCCGGGCGCATACTCCCAACGCAACACAACATTACCGCGCAAGGATTTGAAATTGAAATCAGGATTGCTGAACGAAAAAACAGGCGCCGGACCCGTGCCATCGGGATCAATCACATAGTTGCCATCCGTCTGCGTTATGGATGAGGAGACATATTCGTTAAACGTGTACGTTCCAGGTTTGGCCAGTTCCTTAAAATTTCTGTACTTACCGGAAGAAATTAGCGGCTGCATGTATAACTGCAGACTAAGTTCTGGCGTAAACGTCCAATTCAACCGAATGCCGGCGGACATCGTCGTCTGATCCATAGAGGCGAAAACATAGCGATGGCCATACGTTGAGGTTTGCTGTACGTCGTCAAACGCACCCACCCACTGGGCGTCCACCTGATCACGAGTATACTCCGGCCCAAAACTAAACAATACATTTCCCCGGGGTTTCCATCGAACCTCCGCACTTACATCCAGATAATTTTCCGCTTGGGACACATACGTGCTGTACCATGTCGAGAAAACAACGGGGAGTGCGGAATTTGTATATGCATTAAGCCCTGTTTCAACTCCCGCAGGATTCAACGACACGGGACCACCACGCGTGAGCCTTGTGTTGATTGTCTGCGGACTATATGCAACTCGATATGTGATATCCCAGTAATTCTTCAACTGAATTTCACCGGTATGAAAATATCCCTGGGTGGTATGATTACCATCATAATCGTAATTGCCAAATACCGCAAAGAGGAAGTATAGCGATTGGTAGTAATTGGTCGGATCCACGAACCTATATCCCGTACCGGTGTGCCAATTGATCACATCTCCACGGGAAAGAAAACCAACGTCATTGATATCAAATCCCGGAGAGAGAATGCCAATGGATGAATTCCACAGCACATTTCCCTTCTCCCGGTTCAAGCGAAACTTGATTCCATAGCCATTGAGCGCGGTTGCATTGCTGTCAATGCGGATGTTCCTCGCATCGGGGCGCTGAAAGTAATGACACGAGTTCTGCTGTACTTCGAGAATATGTTCGCGAGTCCCTTCGATGCGTGACCCGCCCACCCAACTGGACAACACCCATTCCCGATCTTCTCCAATGAACGTATAGCCGTCCACGCCGCCGACTACCGCACGGCTATTGACATCACTACGCAGTGCCGGCTCATCGAATTTGCGATCCACAAGCGACGCGTAAAAACCGACTGCACTACTTCCTGCGTTGAATTCTTTTTGCACTCTTCCTATGCCGTAGTAGGACAAGGGTTCGACCTCGATCGTGGAGCGTACACCTTGATACGTCAGCCGGGCATGTTCGCTGCGCGTGATTGCATGAATGGTGCCAATACTCCAGTTATCGCCGAGTTTTCCCGAGAGCTTTGCTGCGCCAAGAATCTTTGTTCCCGACGGAACGTCTGCGTAATCGTAATCCGGAAGCGATCCTTGCGGTGCCCGCCCAATGCGCCTGCTGTAGAAGAACTGAACTGACGGCCAATTGAAATTCCAATTGCTGTTGGAGCCACCTGTGCCGAAACTGAAAATGTTCGCGCCCTCAATAAAGAATGGCCTTTTTTCGTCAAAGAATGTTTCCATGTCCGAAAGATTGACGACCGCAGGGTCGACTTCCACCTGTCCAAAATCGGGATTGATCGTTGCATCCAGAGTCATATTGCTGCCCATGCCGAGTTTCAAGTCTCCGCCGACTCCCGGCGCGTAAATCGATGCAGAATGAAGCGGATCCGCAGCATCCGGATGCGTATATTCCGCACGCGCCGTAACGTACGGCGATATTTCGAATCGCGAAGATGGCGTAAGGCCATCCAAGCCTGTCAATTGTGCAAAGCGTGAGACAAATCCCGGTTCATTTTTGGGCTGTAAAATGATTTGGCTCCGTTCATTGCGTCTGGCAATATCCCGGATAAAATTTATGCCCCAGACCAGTGAGTCACCGGCTTGGAAGCGAAGCTGCGAAAAGGGAATCCGGAATTCTGCAGTCCATCCGTTTTCATCGATTTGCGCCTTGCCTTCCCAAACACCATCCCATGATCCGTCGGTGTTGCCATCATTTTGAATAGTGCCATCAAACATCGTCCCGCTCGGACTCAAAGCAAAATAGAAACCAGTTCTCTTGTCATGATAGGTATCGAGAAGAACTGCAAACATATCGGTCGATACATCGGCATCTCTCCGGCAGAGCATCGCAGTGATCGAATCGGGAGAGGAATCGTATAGATACGCACCAACATAGAGTGCCCCATCATCATAGGCAATACGAACTTCGGTACGATAGTCCGAGAGAATTCCATTGGATGGTTGATATTGAATGAATGATGACACAACGGGAGCTGTGCGCCAGACCCCTTCCGTCAATTTTCCATCAATAATCATTCGCTCCTTGGTGCGAATGGCCTGTACCCGCATCGTATTTTCCTGCATGGCAAACACGGTCACGCCATGCATGATCAGTAAGGAAAAGAGAAGCACATTCTTCATTCTGAACTCTTTTGTTGATCTCTCATTGCATTTTCCAGCCATCCCAAACATCTTGCCTCCTTTTGACATGCGCAACATCACCCGCTAAACGGAAAAATGCTGAAATTGTTGCATTTTTTGCGGTTTCCATAAGAGGAACTCACAATGGATTCAACATCAAGGAGCCTCTTGCGAAAAGAGACATCAGCGCGTCCCGAATACATGATTTCGGTAATTGTTAGGAAACTTCCAAAATTATTCTAGATTAATAAAAGGGTTGTCATTTTGAAAATCCCCCAACCGCGCAATTCTTCCCGTCATGGAACCTGCGGGAAATAACCTTGTTATGATACTATATGACTCCATCAGGATTTGCACAGACATTATACGATCAACATGCGGCTCCCGCATATACGCTTTCGTTGAAATCGAGGACCCGGACATTTGCAAATGCGCTTATTTCTCTTCTCTTTCCGCATTTTGCTGAGGAGCGCTTTTCCGCCCCGGTACAGATTGAAGCATCGCTGATGCTGCAGCAGAAAGAACTTGAGGAGATTCTTACGTCTTTTGCAGATGCGCTGCCCGAAAGCGCAGCATCCATCGCCGCACAATTCATGACCGTCCTGCCTTCCATTCACGAAAACCTGCTGCTCGATGCCGAAGCCATTTGCAGCGGTGATCCGGCAGCACGCAGCGTGGACGAGGTCATTCTGGCATATCCCGGATTCATGGCAATTACGATGTTCCGCTTCGCACATCAGCTCCATATTCAGAATGTACCGTTGATTCCACGTATCCTCACGGAATATGCGCATCAACTCACCGGCATCGATATCCATCCCGGTGCGACAATCGGCAAGTCGTTCTGCATCGATCATGGAACGGGCGTGGTGATCGGCGAAACGTCAAACATCGGCGACAATGTGAAAATGTACCAGGGGGTCACGCTGGGCGCCTTAAGTGTCAGCAAGTCCATGTCTGAGACTAAACGCCATCCGACAATTGAGGACAACGTGGTCATCTATGCGCAGGCAGTTATTCTCGGAGGGAAAACGGTCATCGGCCACAATAGCGTGATTGGCGGCAATGTGTGGTTGACGCAATCAGTTCCGCCATTTTCGCTTGTTGTCCATCATGATGAAATCAAACTTCATGAGAACGAGCCGATTTTTGATCCCATCAGCCTGATGTAGCAGGAGTTCATTGAGTAACTTGGGAAACTAATTTTTAATTCCTGGTGTTGTACGGAAATATCACAATAGAAACACTCTGCCGACACCGGCAACGTAACTATGAAAATGCAATTTGCATCTTACACGACAATGTTTGTCTGTTGTCCCCGCCAGATCCTTTTGCCGGAGCAACTCGGAAAAAGAACCTAGATCGAAACACGTTTGTCATTCTCTCTCCTGAGAATGGCATAAGCATTATCCAAATAAGTTATGTGCACACTGCAATTGGGCTTTGTAACTCCCATGCACAGCGAAGCCATCTAACTTTCTACGTTTGTCTATTAATTTACAAGGGACTATTATGAAAGCACTTTCAGTTCTCGACACCATCGGAAACACTCCGCACATTCGGCTCAATCGCCTTTTCCCTTCAACGCATACGGTTTGGATGAAGACAGAGCGTTTCAATCCAGGCGGCAGCATTAAAGACCGCATCGGCCTTTCTATGATCGTAGATGCGGAGAAGAAGGGAATTCTCAAGAAGGGCAGCATTATTATCGAACCGACCTCCGGCAACACCGGTATCGGGCTGGCAATGGTTGCGGCAGTGAAGGGGTACGAAATCATTCTTGTCATGCCGGAATCGATGTCGATCGAGCGGCGGAGAATTATGTCGGTATATGGCGCAAAGCTCGAACTCACACCACGTGAAAAAGGGATGAAGGGGGCAATTGCCAAAGCGGAAGAGCTTGCCGCACAATTCTCCAATGCATGGGTTCCGCAGCAGTTTGAAAATGAATCGAACATTACCGCACACAAAGAAACCACTGCCGCTGAAATCCTCAAGGATTTTCCGGAGGGCATCGACTATTTGATCACCGGAGTTGGTACCGGCGGGCACATCACCGGCGTTGGGGAAGTTCTCAAGAAGAAGTTCCCGGCTCTGAAAGTGTTCGCTGTGGAACCGGCACTTTCGCCGGTAATCAGCGGCGGACAACCAGGTCCGCACCCGCTGCAGGGAATCGGCGCAGGGTTCATTCCGAAAAATCTTCACACGGATATTCTTGACGGCGTTATCCAGATCACCAAAGACGAGGCATTCTTATATACAAAGCGGGCGGCACGGGAAGAAGGGATTCTGGTGGGCATTTCATCCGGAGCATCGCTGGCAGCCGTAGCAAAGAAACTGTCGGACATTCCGGCCGGAAGCACTATATTGACTTTTTCCTACGACACCGGCGAACGTTACTGGTCTGTCGAAGGGCTCTTTGATTGAGCATTACAACGGACCATGCAGAAAGTTTCTGCATGGTCCGTTCTTCTTAGTATTGCCTACGGACGAATTCAATGGAACTCTTTCCGCCGCTATATTCCTATCTCTTCCCACCAACCGAGCACAGACTCTAAAACTTCGGTCGTCAACTGAAACTGGCGGTCTATTGCCAGAAGATCCCTCTGCTACTGCGTCACTCCTGCGGAAAAAGGATGGAGAATTTTGTTCCTTTTTCGCTGGTAAGCTCAATCTTGCCGTTCAATTGATCAACCAACGTGTTGACAAGTTCCAGTCCAAGCGATGGTGTCTTACGAAAATCCAAACCGGGCGGAAAGCCCACCCCGTCATCGGCAACGCTCAGAGAGCAGAATCCACCTTCGCTGCGCCGCATGGAAACCAAAACAACACCGCGCCTTCCATTCGGAAAGGCATGTTTGAGAGCATTGGAAATGAGCTCATTGATGATAAGTCCGCATGGGATGGCGGTATCAATCGACAGACGGATGGATTCAACGTCCGCTTGAAATTCTATATCGGAAACATCATAGGAGCGAAAAAGGCCGTTTGCCAGCGTGCCGATGTAGGAACTGACATCGACATGTGACAGATCATCGGATTGATACAGCTTTTCGTGAATGATTGCCATCGACCGAATCCGGTCCTGACTTTCCTTAAAGAGTCCAACATCATAGAAATCACGCACAGACGCCGATTGCAGATTCAGAAGACTTGAAATAACCTGCAGATTGTTTTTTACCCTGTGATGTATTTCCTTAAGAAGAATTTCCTTTTCTTTTAATGAAGCATCGATTTGATCGCGGACACGGCGTGTTTCGGTGATATCTCGCGCAACACCGATTAAGGCGATTGGCTCTCCCTGTTTATCTCTAACAAGAGAGGTGGAAAGATACACGGGAAATTCCGTTCCGTCCTTTTTTCTGTTGATGACTTCGCCCTGCCAGCCTCCCGCCAGCGAAGACGGCAGTATTTTCTCTACCATTTCTTTGCGATCGCGCGGAGAGCGAACCATGTCAATCGCATTGCCAAGCAGCTCGTTTTCGCTGTAACCATACATCTCAATAAATGCGCGATTCACAAAAAGCAGGCGATCATTCATATCGGTAATGCATACCGATTCTCCCACGCTCCGTAGAGATTGTGCAAGCATGATAATTTCGCGCTCGGCAAAAATGTGCTCCGTCAGGTCGCGCGTCATCGAGAGGATACAGGGTTCGCCTCCGACTTCGATAAGACGTGCAGACATGAGTCCCACACGAATAGAACCGTCTTTGAGTCGGAAGTAGGCCTCCAGATTATTGATGCCACCCTGCTGCTGCAATCCCGCAATCAATTTGTCGCGATCGGCTCCATCTGCCCACGTGCGCATATCCAGCGATGATTTGCCGACTACTTCTTCAGCCGTGTATCCCGTCAGTTGTGTAAATCCATCGTTGACCTCCAGATATATGCCGTCGGAAAGGCGGTTGATACTGATGGCATCGGGACTGATACGAAATGCCTTTGAGAACTTATCCTCAGAAGCGCGGAGTGCCTCTTCTGTTCTTTTCCGTTGTGTAATATCCTGGACCGTTCCTTCATAGTAGGAGGCTTTCCCTTCCCCACCCGACACAAGATGCGTATTCTCGGCAATCCAGATAATGGCTCCATCTTTCGTGCGGACTTCGCTTTCCCAATTCTCCACTCTTCTCGAGGCAGCGATGAGCTGATTGAGTTCCGCGCGCCGGTCGGGCTGGAGATAGTAATCAGCGGCATTCTTGCCTGCGGAGAGAAATTGCTCCGGTGAATCATATCCAAAGATGCGGGCTGCCGCCTGATTCGCGGTGAGAAATTCGCCGTCAAGTGTGGTTTGAAAAATCCCTTCCGTGGCATTATTGAAGATCGCGCGGTATTTTTCTTCTGCTGCCGCAATTACCACTCTCGCCCGCCTGCTCTCCGTAATATCGGTGAAGACACCCAGCAGACGAAGCGGTTTCCCATTGGCATCCCGTTCAATCACTTTTCCGCGGGCAAACATCCATCGGTATGAACCATCCGCGCAGAGAAGGCGCAGTTCCGCCGTCGCAAAGTCAGACCGTCCGCGGAGGTGTTGGGTGACAGCCGATCGCACCTGTGCGAGATCTTCGGGATGTATTCTCGCAAGCCAGGTTTCTAACCGGGTATCAATCACACTGGGTGTATACCCCAGGAGCTTAATCCATTGCTGCGGCACAAATGCTTCTCTCTTTTGCCAATGCAGATCCCAGATCCCGTCACCGGCCGCTTCAAGTGCAAATTTCCAGCGTCCCTCGCTTTCGCGCAGTGCCTGATCCATACGGCGATGCGTATCGAGTTCGCGATTTAACTCCGCCGTTTTGATCTCCACGCGGCGGCGAAGCGATCGATTCCAGATCAGCACAACACTCCCGCCCAGCAGTAGACAGAGGAGAACGCCACCGGCGATGAAAAGAAACTTCTGTCGGAGACGCTCGGATTCATCCGGAAGAGTCACCCAGCGATTATAGATGGCAACGCGCTCATTATCAGAAATTGATGCAACACCCTTTTCCATGATCGCAAGCAATATGGGCCAATCGTTTCGCGTAGCGATGGAGAGCGCATTCGAACGGTGTGAGTCTCCGACAATTTTGAGATTCACAAAGCCATTCATCTTAATCAAGTAAGACGCAATGGCAAGATTCACAACTGTCGCATCTGCCCGATGAAAAGAGACTTCCTGCAGGGCAACAAGATCGCTGGGAACGGGAACAACGACAATTTCCGGAAACTTGCTCCGGATATATTCATGCAGTGCATTTCCTTCTGTCACCGCCACGTGCTTCCCGGCCATTTCTGGAAAAGCAAGCTCCTTCACCGTATCATTCGAAACGATGATAACGTTGGGAATATCGATGAGAGGGCGTGTGAAATTGAGATAAGCAAGGCGTTCCGGTGTCCGCTGCGCCGCAGTGACAATATCAATTTTCCGGCGCTGCGCGGCGGTGAGAACATCCAACCAGGTCTTTTGCGGAACGAGTTGAAATTTGCAGCCGATTCTGACTTCCAGCAGGGCAAAGTAGTCTGCGATCAGGCCCTGGTAGGAGCCGTCTTCCGTTATTGATTCAATGGGGGGAAAAGAGGGATCGGGGGCAATTCGAAGAACAGGATGTTCCGCAAGCCATAGCCGTTCTTCGCCGCTAAGGCGGATTACCTGGGAGGCATCCTTCCTGGAACTGCATCCCGTCACCAACGAAGCAACGCAACAGACAACACAAAGTAATGGAGCCGCAAATCTCACGTGAACCACATTGATTTTTCGAATTCCACAATAATTGCATTAAAACATAGCTCTTCTTTGACTGAATGTCAACGAAGAGCATACCGCAACGCGGATGTGGTAACATCGCAAGCAGACGCCCGGAGAGATGAAGAACGCCCCTCCGCGGCACCGGCAGTATTCTGGCACAATATGATTATGCTATTTCTTGATTTTGCAGCACACGGGAAGCGCATCGTATGCCTTCTGATCGGCCTTGACGGTGGTGGTTGCATGTCCGGCTTTTGCGACGGCTTTTTCTATCACCGCCTGATTCGTTTTAGATTCGTCGATGGTGACGCTCAGCATCTTTGTTCTTTGATTCCATTGAGCTCCGCTGGTTCCTGGAAGCGCTCTCACGATCTTTTCAATACGTGCTTTGCACATGCCGCATTCACCTCGCACCCAGAACTTCAGATTTTTTGTGGCTGCATCGGCAGTTGCCATACTCAACAATAGTGTGATGATCGCAATGGTCATTTTCATGGTGCTTTTCCCTTTATGTAGTAATTGTTGATTGTACATCGTTGATGATATTGCCTAATCAGTGATAAAACCGCTTCAGTGCTTATGTTCGTTAGGCGATTCCTGCGGTGCCGCCGCAGGCGCTGTTGTTCCGCCGTGTTGATGTCCTGATCCACCTCCCGATTTCAACTGGCTTTCCGAGTCTATGAGATATCCGCCTTCACTGACAACTTCCTCACCCTCCTTGAGTCCCCACATCACTTCGTACTTGCCGTTAGATCGTGTTCCGATGCCGATTTCGCGTGCTTCAAAATGATTCTCATGCTCTGCTTTGACGTACACAAGATTCCGCTTACCGGTAATGAGAACCGCACCGACAGGAACGGTGAGAGATTTGCCTTGCTTTCGAAGAAACAGTGTTTCTGTATACATATTGGGTTTCAATTTTTCACCGGCGTTATTTACCGTCAACCGAATTTTCACGGTACGAGATTGAGGATTGACGACAGGATAGATCAATGACACCGTTGCATCAAAGGAGTGATCGGGATAACTTTCGGTAGAAATCGTTGCGCGTTCGCCGGAACGAATATGTGCTGCATCCGACTCGTACACATCTGCCACATTCCATAATGTCGAGATGTCGGAAACATCATACAGCGTCGTTCCTTCGGACACGTAGATTCCTTCCACAATCTTTTTTTCAATGATGATCCCTGATGCGGGCGAGTGATACGTTAGTACAAGCGGAACGGTTTCTACCGTTTCGAGTCCGCGAATTTGCTCTTCCGTCAATCCGAGCAAAAGCAGTTTTGATTTCGCAAGCACCAAAAATTTGTCGCGGTTTTGAGAATTGGCGGTCAATGCCTGACGATATTCATTTTCTGCCTGGATAATATCAGGGCTATACACTTCGAAAAGAGGCTGCCCCTTTTTAATTCTTGCTCCCACTGTGTTCACGTGCAGCTTTTCAATGCGTCCGTTGAACCGTGCACTGATAACGGTTTTGTTCGGGTCGGGAATCTCCAGAGTTCCGAACGCGCGCACCGTCTGCTCGATAGGTTCATACCCGATGACAACGGTCGATACATTGGCGAGGAGCTGATCTCTGTCATTCAGAGGAATCATCGGTTCGTCTGCAGGAGATTTCATCTTTCTGCTGTTGCTTGCCTTCACAAGATCCATTCCGCATATAGGACATACGCCGGGCTTGTCCATGTGTATTTGTGGATGCATGGGGCAGGTGTAATAGTCTGCACTCTGTGCGGCAGCTGTGGAGTCGGAGTGTCCCAGGTGCGGAGATGACTTGCCGCACGAGGAAAAGACTAGTGTAAAGATAATTGTAAACGTGACGAATATGGTTTTCATAATAATTGCCTTCGGAATGAAGTTCATGAATTATATCTTTTCCAATTCATTTCATATCGTCATTCTGAGGAGCACAGCGACGAAGAATCCATCTTTTAGAGAAAAATCTGCAACAAGAAATATTTATGGATTCTTCGCTTCGCTCAGAATGACAATCAAGAAATAGTTTTAGCGGTTTCGAATTGTCATAACGGTGTTCCTACCATCATTTCGATTTCTGCCAAAGCCATCTGACGATCTACTACTGTCATCAGGTAATCATCCTGCTTCATCAGTTCCATTCTGCACGCATCCAGCACCGTCGTAATGGGTACTTGGCCGGTTTGATATGCAACAGTCTGGGCTTCGGCGGCCTCCTGCATAAGAGGAATGATCGTCCTTGCATACTGCCGTGAAAGAGAATCCGCTGTGACATATTTATTGACTGCCGATCGCAGGGCAAAAATCATCTCCCGTTGCATGGCATTCTTCTCGGCATCGATGCTTGCATTTGTAGCCCGCATTTCGTCGGCTTTGCCGGTGGAACGCTCCGCCGACCATGGTGCAAACGGCAGCGTAATCGAGATCATCACGCTATACATCCAGTCCGTTTTTTGCATCGGCATGCCGGCCACACTTTGCTGAATGGCGTCGACCGAACGCATGCCGCTTGTAAGAATCATCCCGTTCGGCATCCGCATCAGCATTGCCTGTACCATAAGATCGGGAATGAGTTCCTTTCCGGCCGCTGTGATCTCCGACTCATTCATCTCTTTCATCTTGTCCATGGCAATGAGTGATGGATTGACTCGTTTTACTTCATCTGCCAGCTGTAGATCCGACATTGTTATTGCGCCTGTTGAAAGGATGCTATCGGTTATGATAGCCAGTGCGGCATCATTCCTCCCCAGAAGCGACAGCACTGTGTTCTGAACGATGACCCGCTTTGATCGCATGTCCATCAGTTTTGCTTTTTCCGAAGAAACCTCTGCTTGAAGAGACAAAAGATCCGCCTGTCGCATTCTGTTTGTCTGGACATGGGGCAGCATGAGTTGTGCAAGCTCTTCCAGAAGGAATATTGTTTTCTGCTGCACTTCAATTTGCCGGTCATAAAGCCACAACTGATAGTAATTCATTTTAATCTTTGCACGCAGCTGCATTTTCTGCGAGCTGAGATTTTGTTCCAGCACTTTGCCCCGCCGCGTTTCCATCTCAGACATCGCCGACAGTTTTCCGCCGAGCATAAACATCTGCGAGATTGAAAGATTGTTGGAGATCGCATCGTTTACAATGCCGACACTATTGGTCGATATCTGGCTGAATTCCAGTCCGATGGTTGGTGCGGGCAGTGCTTGGACAGCGCTGGCGCGAAATCCCGCAGCTTCAATTTGATATCCAACCGACTTCAATTGCGGATTATTCTTCATCGCTTCCCGCACCAGCGAATCGACCGATTGTGCGTCAGCCATTGCCGTAATCATAAGAAAAGAGAAGATTCGCGTGAGATATTTGACCATCATAATTATTCTCCTTCCTTAATTAAATCCGCCATCTTCGAGACTTCCAGCTTTCCTTTTTTCAGTGCGTGTTCCTTCATCATGACAAACAATATTGGTGTGACAACAAGAACATGCACCGCCGAGGTGAACAAACCGCCGATCATCGGCGCCGTGAGCGGCTTCATCACATCGGATCCAGCGCCGGTTGCCCACATCACCGGAATGAGTCCCATCATACTGGTTGCGACCGTCATAATCTTCGGACGCAGCCGCAATACGGCGCCCTCGACCGTTGCATCGTAAATATCCTGAATTGTTATCGCCCCACGTTCACCCCGTTGATGTGCGCGAATTTTCTTGTCCAGCGCTTCATGCAAATACACGACCATCACAACGCCGGTTTCGACCGCAATGCCGTACAGCGCAATGAATCCCACCCACACGGCAACGGATAAGTTGTAACCGAGAATATAGACCATGTACACGCCACCGATCAATGCAAAGGGAACAGAAAGCATGACCACCAGGGATTCGAGATAATCCTTGAACGTAAAATAGAGAAGAACGAAAATGATTAGGAAGACGACGGGCATAATGTACGTCAGCGTTTGCTGCGCACGAACTTTGTTTTCGTATTGGCCGCTCCAGGTGTACGAATATCCCGCTGGAAGTTTCAGATTTTGACTGATTGCTTTCTTTGCATCTTCCATCGTATTCCCCATATCTCTGTCGCGGATGTTCATGTACACAATAGCACGGAGCTGTCCGTTCTCGCTGGAGATCATCGGCGGCCCGGTCACGATATTGACAGTTGCCAATTCGGCAAGAGGGACGTATGCCAATTCCTCCGGTGATGACTGGCCCATCAAAGAAGACGATGCGAACGACGATTGTTGCACCGCTGCCTGCTGCTGTGGCGATTGCTGTGAAGAGCCCATCGATGACATTCCGGACACACCGGAAGACTGGCCTCCCGAACCCAGACCGGCAGAAGCCGACACTGATGCTGCCGCCGTGCTAGTGCGAACAGGAATGAGGAGGCGGTTCAGTTCTTGAATGTTATCACGGTATTCCCGCTCGAACCGCAGCCGGATCGGAAAGCGCATTCTTCCTTCGAGAACAACGCCGAGATTTTCTCCTCCGATCGCAACTTCAACAACGTCCTGCAGGTCGCCGATGCTTAAACCGTACCGGGCAAGCATTTCTTTTTTCGGCGCGATGTCAACGTAATAACCGTTTCCGATGCGTTCGGCAACAATATCTGCCGCTCCGGGTACATTCTTTAATATTTGTTCCGCTTTAATGGCATAATGCTCAAGAGTATCAAGATTATCGCCGAAAACTTTGAATCCGATATCTGTCCGGACACCGGTAGAAAGCATGTTGATGCGATTGATAATCGGCTGTGTCCATCCGTTCCGCGTACCGGGAATTTGCAGTTTGGCATCCAATTCCTGAATGATGTCCTTCTTGGTGATGCCGGGACGCCATTGATCCTTCGGTTTCAGCATGATGATCGTTTCGATCATGCTGGTCGGTGCGTTATCGGTAGCCGTTTCTGCCCGGCCGGCTTTGCCGAGAACCTGATGCACTTCGGGAACACTGCGGATAATTTTATCCTGCAACGACAATATTCTGGCGATTTCTGTAACAGAAGCGTTGGGCAGCGTCACCGGCATATAGAGCAGCGCACCTTCGTCCAGCGGCGGCATGAACTCCGAGCCGATCGAGAGCAACATCGGAACAGTAATAAGCAGCGCGAGAATGTTGATCGCGATCGTGATCTTGCGGTGTTTCAGCACCCAATGGATTACGGGTTCATAGAGTTTGATGAAAAATCGCGTTACGGGATTGGCTGTTTCGGGTTTGAAATTGCCGCGCATCAACATCGTCATGAGTACGGGAATGAGCGTGATCACCACTGCCGCAGAGGCTATCATGACGAATGATTTTGTGTAGGCAAGCGGATGGAACATTTTTCCTTCCTGCCCCGTGAGAAGGAAAACGGGAAGAAAACCGACGAGGATGATCAACTCTGAAAAGAAAATTGCCCGGCCGACCTGCTTTGCCGATAAGATCGAAATGTCCCGGTATTCATCATTGGTCAAATGTCCTTTTTTCGCTATTGCATTGGCTATGTTGCGATATGCATTTTCCACCAACACAATGGACGAATCGACAATCACTCCTATCGCCAATACGATACCTCCAAGCGACATAATATTTGATGTAATGCCGAAAATATACATCAGAATGAAGGCGAGCAGAATTGAAACGGGCAATTCGATCAGAATCCTGACAATAGAGCGGAAATGGAGAAGGAAAATTGAGACTACGATCGCCACAATGATGCTTGCTTCGATCAGCGCCCGATCCAATGTTCCAATCGCCGCTTCAATCAAAGTGGATCGATCATAGGAAGGAACAACTTCAACGCCGGGAGGAAGTCCGGGCTTGATCTCTTCAATGCGCTGTTTCACTCTCTCAATGACCTCCCGGGCGTTTGCACCGGTGCGCATGACAACGATACCGCCAACGACTTCGCCTTCTCCATTTTTGTCCAGCAATCCCCGCCGGATATCTCCGCCCAGTTGCACGGTCGCAACATTCTTCACCAAAATCGGAATTCCGTTCGGACCTTGTTTGACGAGGATCTTTTCTACATCTTCCGGCGAAGAAATGTAGCCCTGTCCGCGGACAAAATATTCTGCGTCACTGATCTCAAGAAGTTTGCCGCCGACCTCGTTATTGTTTCGCTGGATGGCGCTGGCAACGTCCCCGATCGTGACATTATACGCACGCAGTTTGTTCGGATTGACATCGACCTGATATTGTTTAACGAAACCGCCGATGCTGGCAATCTCCGCGACACCTTCCACAGAGACAAGTTTGTATCGCAGATACCAATCCTGAATGGAACGCAGCGTGGCAAGATCGTAGTTTTTCCCCTCTACGGTGTACCAAAAGACGTGTCCCACGCCTGTCCCGTCAGGACCAAGAACCGGAGTAACATTTTGAGGAAGTTGAGCGCGAACAAGAGAGAGTTTTTCGATCACCTGATTGCGTGCAAAATAGAGATCGGTATTGTCGTTGAAAATAACAAACACGAAAGACATTCCAAACATCGAGGTTGCGCGCACCGCTTTGACTTCAGGCAACCCCTGCAATGCAGAAGAAATGGGATACGTGATTTGTTGCTCGACAATTTCCGGTGAACGTCCCATCCATTCGGTAAAGACAATCACCTGATTTTCCGAAAGATCCGGAATTGCATCGACCGGTAATTTGATCACCGCGTAGATGCCAAATCCGACAACGAGAAGATACATCAGGATGACGATGAAACGGTTTTTAGCGCTCCAATCAATGATGCGTTCAATCATAAAAACTCCATATTGAAAAGTACATGCAAATGCATGGCCGTTAGCGGGCGTGCACGACAAGCGCTCTCAAATCAGGAGTGATTGATATACAATGGGAATATTGACGGGGGGAGATGGTGACGTATCGACGACGGCGGCAACGGTGTATGCAGGGTCGACATCCGGAGCAATCGTCACCGCATGTAGAAGTAGTACAATCGGGAGACTGAAAGACACTTGCGTTGGAGACAGAATGCCATCGTCATTCATTTGCTGGAGCACAACATCATCGTGGCAGCAGTCTTTCGGCATATCTTCACTTCCTTCACAGCACCGCTGCTTGAGGAAGATGGTGATGCCTTCGCTGGTTCCCATGCAGAAGTGGTGTATGACGGGAATGCCGACACTTGCCGTGAAAACGGCAGTCATAAGGAAATTTGTCACGATATGTCGTGCAAGGTTTTTCATATCTTTATTAAAGATACCGAATCCGGATGACAAAACAAATCATCGATCCATCCATGCCACCCGACGGGCACAAACCGTGCATTAGTGGGCGTTTTCGCCATTGACCAGCGGTACCTTCACTACCATAAGAAACAATCCCAGTTTTGCAATCGTTTCCACAAAACGATCATAGTCGATCGGTTTGGCGATGTAGCTATTGCAGCCAAGCATATGGCAGTTCTCAATCTCACGCGGATCGTCCGTGGTTGTTATCATGATCACCGGCATCTTCTTCAGTTCCTGATCGACTTTGATCTGGCGCAATACTTCAACGCCATCCACTTTTGGCATACGGATGTCGAGTAACAGCAGATAGGCAACATTGGAATCGCGGTGCGGTCCCGGTCCTTTCCGCTGGAGAAAATGGAGGACTTCCTCTCCGTCGCGAAAGCGGAGCATCGTATTGATCAGTCCGGCACGACGAAGGTTCTTTTCGATCAACAGCGCATGTCCTTCATCATCATCGGTGATCAGAATAACGACTTCGTTGTCCATACAATTCTCCAATTATAGTGAGGGTAGTGAGACGTAGAATGTGCTCCCCTGTCCCGCAACAGACGAGAGCCAAATTTTTCCATTGAGCCGCTGTAAAATTTTTGTACATATTGTCAATCCCAAACCATCGCCCGGCTTCGAAACATCCAGCCGCCGAAAAATCTCAAACACTTGCCGCTGAAACTCTGGCGCAATACCGCAACCATTATCTATCACCCGATAGATGACCTCTGTACCATTATCTTCACCCTCGATCGAGACCACGCCCGGCCGATCCGGAGAAAGATACTTGAGTGCATTATCCAGCAGATTCGAGAAGACCTGATTCAGAAGCGTTTCTTCACCGCTGCAGTTCGGAAGCGGTGCAACATGGACGGCAGCGCCCAACTCCTCCAGCCGGTACTGCATCGTCGCAACAACATTCTCCATCAGCGCACTCATCTCCACTTGCTTTGGTGTAATGACCAGCCGCTCCAAACGGGAAAGCTTGAGCAGTCCCGTCAGGAGTTGATCCATTTTTGTTGTGCTTGCAGAAATGTAGCAGAAGGAAGATGCCACTTCCTTCTGCAGTGCCTCCAAAAGGGAACGCGTTTTTTCCGGATCGTTTTCGTGCTGCACGGCTTTGGCATAGGATTGCAGCTCCCGGTTGATTTCTTTGCTAAATCCTTCGATGTTTACCAACGGCGACCGCAGATCGTGTGATGTGATGTATACAATCTGCTCCAATTCTCTGTTTTTGTCAACCAACTCGGAGTTCAGCTCCAGGATTTTCGCCTCGGCCTCTTTTGCTTCGGTAATGTCGATGAAAAATGCGTACGCCTGCGACGGCATATCCTCGCCCGGATTAAAGAGTGGCATGGAATCAACAAGCACCCATCTATGCCGTCCCTCGGACGGATGATAGATGCTCATGAGGACTCCCTTTTGCGGCTTACCGGTGCGTAACGATATCATGGAAGGATGTTCGACACTGGAAAAATCACTTCCGTCCGAATGAATCGTATGCCACTGAGAATCTTGTGAACTACGCCATTGTAGCTGATCGAGGGACAGACCAAGAATACGCTCCGCTGCTGGATTGGCCGCAATTATTGCTCCATCGCGATTTTGATACACCACTCCCTGTTCGATTGTTTCGAAAAGCAATCGGTACTTTTCTTCGTTCTCCTGAAGTTGCGTTTGCATCTTGCGCTGCTCGGTGATGTCGATAAAGATCGTAGCAAATTGTCCCTTTCCCAGACTTGCAACAGAAATATAGAAATGCTTATCCATAGGAGGGAAATAGGTCTCAAAGTGAAATGATTTTCCGGTTTCCGCTACCCGGGAAAATTCCTCCATGTATGGAGGGACGTCAACGCCATAGACTTCCGTCGCGGGTTTGTTCAGCACAGACTCACGCGTAATACCCAGGATCGTTTCGTATTGAGAATTGACTTCATAAATTTCGTAGTTGTTCGGCACTCCATTCTCGTCGTACAGTACACGGTGGAGCGCAACACCTTCATTCATATTATTAAAGAGTGAATGGAACCGCACTTCCGTGCGGCGAAGCCGGTCCTCCACCTGAAGGCGCTCGGTGATGTTCGTGGAAAGGCTGAGCACGCCCATAATTGTTCCCGCCTCATTCCGGTACGGCAGAAAATGGGTTTCAAATGATAATCCTTTCATCTCCTGGATAGATCGGCTCTCTTCGCCTTTTAGTGATGCGCGTATGGCGCTGGTCACCGACGGAAGTGATGCGTAGACCTCGAATATTGATTTGCCAACCGATTGGCCCGACGCAATACCCAATTCTTTCAGGCCTCGTCCCTCTGCAATTTTGACCGTTCCTTCTGCATCCACAAGGCTAATAATACCGGGATAATTTGCGATGAGGACGCGCAGACGCGCCTCACTGTCGCGAATCGCCTCTTCGGCACGACGCCGATCGGTAATGTCCCTTATGACAGCCTGCAGATAGTGCGTCCCTTCGATATCAATCACTCTCATTCCCATCTCGCCGCAGAACGTCTCTCCATTCTTTCGCCGGAACCACCCCTCCAAAACGAATCCTTCGTCGGGCCCAAGTGCACGGATTTTCTTGTCAAGTTGACTCTTGAGTTTGGGTGTGCAGAAATGGTCTAGTGTTAGGCGTGCAATTTCTTCTTGGTTGCAGCCGAATGCCGCCAGCGCCGCCTCATTCAATTCGACAACCGCTCCCTGGGCATCGAGCAACACGATGATATCGTACGCATATTTCGTCAGATGTTCGTAATGCCGGACTAGTGCTTTTCGATCCAATGCGTCTTCCAATTGGCGCCTATAGGTCTGTGCCGCCTGCTGCCGGCCGTACATTCCGATACCCGCTCCGGCGGCAAGAATAAGCGACACCACAATGATCCCCGAAAGCCATGCAATTTTTTCCAATGGCCGAAAGACGTCGCGTTCATCCATCTTAACCACCAGAGACCAATCCATCACTCCGAGCAGAGATGCATTCGCGTAGACTGCATGCCCCCGGTAATCGATCCCCTCGATAGAGAAAATTCCCTGGACTGCCTGTGTGGCCATAGTATTGCTGTTGATCGGTGCCCGCAACGTCAGCGGCAAAACGCTGCGTTCCTTCAACGGACTAAGGAAAAGAACACTGTCTCCGTCTCTGCGTACCAACTGCGCTTCAATCGTCGGCTCATCTGCGCGCAGAGTTTGCAGCATTTGATAAATACTTAGCGCCGGATCGATCTCCAAAAAGAGCGTGCCAAGGCGAACCAGTTGGTGTTGACTGAACGCGTACACTGGTGATGCCAACTGCAGCGTCGGCGTTCCACCGGCGGAAAGGTATAGATTTGAAGATACTATCGTATCGGAGCCAAGTGCGGAACGCAGAAAAAACTGCGGCACGGGAATGCTGTCCGGAAATGAAGCCAGAATGTGCCCGTCCGGCGCAAGAAACCCGATGCGTTTGTATTCGCGGCTGCGGATGGAAGCGGAGAGCCTCTCCTGCAGTGAAATGATCAATGAAGATTCAAGGTCACCGCTTCGAATGCGTCCAACCTCTTCCGGCATCACGAGAGTGGAGGCGATGAACTGCACGTCCATTTGGGTTTCCCGCCACCAGTGCGCAATCTCCTCCGATTTCATCAGATTGAGATTTTTAAGGTCCTCATGTTTATCCCGTCCAATATAATTTTTTTGCTGGAAATAGAAGATCACACCGGCAGTGATAATGCCAAGCGACATCAGGATGAATAGCAGAATGGATTTCCAGGAGGAGGGAATTACGATAAATGTATTTGCCATGGCGGTGTACTCTCTTTTCGCAGCAGACCGTCGGCACCAGCGCGCGGGAACCGGAAAATTTGAGTTCTCCGGTTCCCGCATCGCGACAGTTCAACGGTTTATTCTACAATTTTGTTCTTGTTCACTACATAGAACAGAACACCCGCGATCACTATTATTGCCCCCCACCAGATATCCGGGTGTGTATATCCCAAAACAGTCTGATGCTCCGACGGGACAAAATAATAATAGATGCCGGTGATAAAGATAATAATACCGATTGCTGTCAGCAGAAGGCCGACAAAATACCAGATGGGTTTCATAGGGGGTTCCTCACCAGAAATAGATGTTGAGAAGCACGAGCACGATTAGGGACAGGATAGCGTAGAATTCCGGACGCTTCATGAACGGAACCGGATCCAGTGCCGTCTCCTGTGTCAACCCCTTCACCAATCCGACAAGCTCCTCCTTCGGTTTCTTCTTCGTAAAAAGACTGATAAGAATAGTTAATGAAAAACAGATAAGCCATGCCCACCATGCACGCCAGAAATTCGCCGCCATATCACTTCCCTGCGACGAGAGCGTCAGCGTGTTCGAATTGATCCAGCCGAACTTCACACCAAGGAACATAACAATCGACGTACCCATGCCGGCAAGCAAGCCCCAGAAGGCACCGCTGGGAGTGATCCACCAGATGAACATGCCCAGCAGCATCGTCGCAAACAGCGGAGCATTGACCCACGAAAAAATTGCCTGCATATAATCCATAATGCTGGGAAATCCCTTCGCCCAGTAAGCGGTGCCGACACTCAGCACCACGCCCACCACCGTCGCCACGCGTCCCACCCACAACAAGTGTGCATCCGACGCATTTTTATTGAGTACGCTTTTGTAGATGTCGTACGTGAAGACAGTATTGAAGGCACTGATGTTTCCGGCCTGTCCGGCCATGAATCCGGCAAGCAGCGCCGAGATGCCAAGCCCGATCAATCCGTGCGGATAATATCGCGCGATCAGCAGCGGCAGGGTGGAATCATAATTTATCTGTCCGTTATCCCGAAGGAGCGCGAATCCTTTCTGCGGATCCCCCGCAAGCACCAGCGCAATCAGGCCCGTGATCACAACAATCATCGGGACGGCCATTTTGGGAAACGATGCGAAGATCGGCGTGAGGCGGGCCGCACGGAGATTGCGCGCAGAAAACGCGCGCTGCACAACAAGAAAATCCGTTGTCCAGTATCCAAAGGAAAGAACAAATCCAAGTCCCAGAATAATCCCGCCCCAGGTGATCGCCATTCCGTTTTGCGATGCATCGGCGGACGTTGACCAGAGCGTGGCATACGACGCAGGAACTTTCGCCAACAATTCCTGCACTCCGCCGATTTCCACCAGTCCAAGAATCGCCACCAGAAACAATCCGAACCAGATGAGAAAGAACTGCACGATCTCCGTAAAGATTGCGGACATGAGCCCGCTCATCGTCACGTAGATTGCAACGGTCGTCGCAGAGATCCACATGCTGAGGTTCCAATCCCATCCGAGAAATGTGTGCAGTATGAGCGCCATCGCGTACAAATTGATACCGGACACGAGCAGGGTCATCACGGCAAACGAAATGCCGTTAAGCACTCGCGTCTTTTCGTCAAACCGGAGTTTAAGATAACCGGGAATGGAGTGAATGCGGCTGCTGTAATAGAACGGCATCATATAAAGGCCGAGAAACAACATGGCCGGCACTGCGCCGATCCAGTAAAAATGTGCGACGTACATTCCATACTTATACGTATTGCCCGCCATTCCCAACAACTCAAGAGCCCCAAGATTGGCGGAGAGAAAGGCGATCGCTGCTACCCACGGACTGTTCCGGCGGCCCGCAAGAAAAAAATCTGCCTCGTTTTTTGTAAACCGCTTGAGATACCATCCCAAGCCGAGCACAAAACCGAAATAGAGTGCAATGATCAGCCAGTCAGCAAAATTTAGTCCGATTGACGCGGTCATAAGATTCTCCTCCTGCATTTGGAATGACCAGAAATGATACCAAAGAATGCCAAGGAATGCAAGAGGATTGGTGAGTTATAGTGGCTTGCTCTCAACGAAGCAAAAGAAGAACACGGATAACACAGAAAAAACACCGATTTTCACAGACTCCATTTTTCGTAATAATTCTGGATGCCGTGACTGCCACTTCAACATCATTGTTTCGATGCCAATCTGTGTTTTTTCTGTATTATCAGTGTTCAATGTTTTTCCCGCTGAGCAATTACGAATTTTATTGTACTACCTGACACCGTTCGTGTTCAAGCAGTGCCTGGACCGGTGAGGGGGGCAATCGCCACTGACCATCCATCATTACTTCGTATATGCACTTGCCCCAAAAATCAAATTGTCCACCGATTCAAGATACATTGTCTTCGGTTCAATCGTGCCTGTCGAGGGATTTGACCACTTGTAGTTCTGCCACCCCTTGCCCCTTGTTTTTGCAATTTCCACGCACTCTTTGACGAATGCTTTGCCGTCGGGATCCTTCATTCCAATCACATCCTTGCCGATCTGTTTCGGATTGGCTCCATGAGCGACGCATTTGCCTGTCAGATCATAGACCACAATATACAAATCCCCCATTGTGAATTTTCCGTTCTGATCGTTGAAAGCTGCAAATGCCTTTTCTTTCCCATTCTCCTTGTAAAACGCGACTGCCTTTTTCACCATTGCTTCGGCTTCAACCGGAGTTGTTTTTTTCCCGCCGCCAATCAACAATCCAGCGCAGAGCACTGTTGCCGCAACAATCATGGCTGTTGTTTTCATGAATCTAATCCCTCTGGCATTGATAATGAAATTAGAAATTGACTATCGTATGGTTCTCCCGATGGTGGATCCCGATAATGTTGCATACAATGTAGTTCTCACGCCGCCTCTCTTTTTGCTGAATGAGTGATTCTATCCCGGAAAGGTAATTGCAATGATTGTGCCATGTATATCGAGAGCAACCGTGCCCAATGGCCTAAATTGGCGATGCTTTGGGATTCGGTGTTTACCGGCATGGCTTCATTTGGACAGCTGTCCGATGTCGACCAGTGGGGGACAGCCTTTTCTGCATGCCAGATTTGGTCCGCACTAGCGATCCTCCGGTCATTTGGGAGCATTTTCGGTCCTTATTTGTCATACAAGAATGCTGCTTTCAACAAACTGCCTCGGAGCAAATGCCGAAGTATTAACAGCTCCGTCACATTTTAAACCGAAGCAAGCTTCGGGGTATTTCACTTTCTATAGACCGTGCACATCATCGGCTCTTCTCGGTGTGCGGAAATAAACTGATGGTGATTTCCAACACCGAAACCGGTACCGTGGTGGCAACAGCCCCATTGATGATGGAACGGACGGCGCGGCGTTAGAACAAACGCATTGGATGCGGTCACGCATCGCATTTATACCGTCTTCGCAAAATATGGTCCGGCACCGGCTCCCGAGCGGCCACGCACGCGTGCGCCGATTGAACCCGGAAGCGTGACGGTATGTATTCTTTCGAGGCAACTGCTCGAAGCAAAAGACTTTAGCTACAGAGAACACAGAGGGCACAGAGAAAAAAATGAGGACACACAGAATACCTCCGAGTAAAATGCGCAATGTGTTGTTTGCCAAAGTAGAATTCTCTCTGCGCTCCCTTCTTTTTCTCTCTGATGTCTGTGACAAATTTCTTCCATGATTAGAAGATGCCCGGGCAGGAGCTTGAGCACTACGGCTGTGGCAATTTTTTCTATAAAATGAAAAGCCGGAATGTTTCATTGCATTCCGACTTTTTCGTGCCGTCGCCGAGTTTTTCTCGTTGTTGCTACTTCCTTACACCTCGTAGTTCCAAAATTGTTTTATAAATAATTGGCAGGCCGAAAAAGAGCAGCAGGCTCGAGACAGAAAATCCGCCGATGACTGCGATCGCAAGCGGCTGCTGAAGGCGCGCACCGGAACCGATACCCAGTGAGAGCGGAAGAAGCGCAAACACCGCGGCGAGTGTTGTCATCAAGATCGGCCGGATACGCGTGCTGCCCCCGCGACATAGTGCCTCATCGAGCGTAGCACCCTCGCGTCGCAATCTGTGCACCTGATGCATAACGAAGATAGCGTTCTCCGCCACAATGCCGATAATCATGATGATGCCGACAAAACTCGAAATATTAAGAGTCACCCCCGCCAGCAGCAATGCTCCAAATACTCCGACCAGCGATAGGACGTTTACCGCCAGGATGGAAATCGGCACGGCAAACTCTCCAAACTCAAACAGAAGCACGATGAACACCAGCAACACAGCTGTGAGTGAAACGAGAAGGAGTCCGCGAAACGAATCCTGCTGTGTTTTGTAAACGCCTCCATACTCCAGCGTCATTCCAGTCGGAAGACTTACTTTTGCAGAGAGTAGTTTCTTAATGTCGTCGACGGTATGTCCGAGATCCCGCCCTTCAATGCGGGCGGTAATCGCCACCATTTGACGTAATCCTTCGCGCACGACCTCCGGTTGGCCGATGGTCCGTTCGATTGAGGCAATGCTGCTCAACGGCACAAGGCCGCCGTTTGTATTTACCAACTGAAGGCCTTTCAATTTTTCAATATCCTTTTGGTACTCAAAAGGATAGCGCACGCGAACAGGGATGAGTTTCTCGCCCCGCTGAATGGCCGTTTCCGCCCGTCCGTGAATCATTGTCTCCAATTGCTGCTGGACATCTTCCGCCGTGAATCCACCCCTGGCAGCGCGCATCGGATCGACTTTTACGAGCAGCGACGGGCCCGAAATAACAATGCCGTCAAATGCATCAACCACGCCGGGGATTGTTTCGATCAGCGATTTTACTTCTGCGGCTTTCGCCCGCAAGGCTTTTGTGTCGTCGCTGAAAAGCTTAATTTCCACCGGTGACGGATTGTTGGTGAGATCTCCTATGACATCCATCATCAACTGGCCGAATTCAACACGCACCGACGGCTCGACGGTTTCAATCTGCTGACGGACATCTGCAATAACTTCCGTAATTTCGCGGTGCCGCTCTTCCTTCAATTTCACAAGATAATCGCCGCTGTTCGGTTCTGTCAGGAAGAATCCGAGCTGCGTTCCTGTGCGGCGCGAATAGGATTCAACTTCCGGCGTAGCCAAAAGAATCTTTTCTATGTTCATCAATTTATGATTCGTTTCGTCCAGCGATGTTCCCGGCGGTGAATTATAGTCGAGAACAAATGTTCCCTCATCCATCTCCGGCATAAAGCTGCTTCCGAGGCGATCAAATGCAAGCCAGGTTCCAAGCATTATCAGGAGTATCGGGAGAATCGCGGCCCAACGATGAGCAAGCAGGCAGGAGAGCATCCGTCCATAACGGGATGCCGTTGTTTCCAATGTATGTCCCCGCCGTTCTTCGCGTGTCCGATCAGACGACCGCAGAAGAAATGTGACAAGCAACGGTGCAAGGGTAATCGAGAAGAAAAACGACAGCAACATTGCACAAACCATCGTAATGGAGAGCGATGCAAAAAATGCTCCCGTCACACCGCCAAGAAAAGACAGCGGGATATAGATGACAATGGTGCTGGCAGTCGATCCAAGAATCGCCGGCATGAGATCGTGGATGGAAATTACAATCACTTCCCTGAAGCTCATCTCTGATGTATGGCGTTCTGCCGTACGGAAAAAAATATTTTCAATCATCACCACCGAATCGTCGATAATCAAACCAACGGCAGCAGCGATCCCACCCAATGTCATGATGTTGATGCTCATACCAAAGGCATACAGGCATGCAAAGGTAATCGCAAGCGTGGTTGGCACCACGCAGAGCATGACAATTGTCATTCTCCAATTCCGCAGGGCAACGATAACGACAATCATCGCAAGCAAGATGCCGATCATAATACTGTCGCGCGTACCTGCAATGGAGTTGCTGATGAACCGTCCCTGGTCATAGAAATTTTCAAAGTGAACACCGCGCGGCAATTGAAGTTTCGAGAGCACCGCATTCACTTCCTGGCCGATTCTCACCGTGTTGCCGCTCGGCTGCCGCAGGATATTGATCAGCACGGCATCACGACCGCGGGCGGTAGTGCGAATCAGCCGCTCTGCAGCGGCCGGCTTCACGTCGGCAATATCACGAATGCTTACCGGAATCCCATTCCGGACGCTGACCACAACGGATTGAATGTCTTCCGACGTCACAAAAAGGCCCGAGACAAGAGACAGATACATCTGGTAGTTGTTTGTCACCAACCCGGGCGAGGAGACGAGATTGCATTTTTGAATGGCGTCGGCAACCTGACGGATATCCAGATGATGGGCATTCAACTTTTCGGGAGAGATGGTAACGCAGAATTCCCGCGTATCGCCTCCCTCGACTTCCACGCGCGCAACTTCCTTCACCTGCAGCAACGCAGGCCGGATTTGGTACATGGCGATGTCGCGAAGCTGTACCTGATCGAGAGAATCAGACGTCAAACTGTATCCAAGCACCGGAAAAACACTCACCATCATTTGTTCCGCACGGATGGATGCTTCCGCCGGAAGCGAATTGCGTATGTTGGCAATCCGACCCTGAAGCATCTGCAGCGCCTGCTGAATGTTCTGTCCCCAGTCCAGACTGATGGATATTTCCGTCGAACCCCGGCCGGTCACAGAGCGTACTAACCTGACTCCCGGAATTGCACTGGCAACTTCCTCCAGCGGTTTTGTCACTTCCACCATCATGCGTTCGGCCGGTTCTTCGCCGTTGTCTGCAAGAACAACAATCCGCGGAAATGTGACATCGGGAAAAAGAGAGACGGGCAGATTAAGCAGCAGTCCTACACCGGAGAGAGCGCATACCAGCGTTGTAAACAGAAAAGCTTTTCGATGACGATAGACGAATTCGTATATCTTCATTCCGGCACCGTCCCCGAAAAGCTAATGCGTGTAGAATCGGCAAGTCCATGGTGCCCGTTGACCAGAACGCGCATTCCCAGCTGCAACGCATGCTGTGTAATCTCCGCTGTCGAATCGGTTAGAATGCCCACGGTGACGGGCACATAATGCGCCAGCGAATCCGCTCCAGCCACCATGACAGAATAGGAATTGTGTTCATCATCCCAGAGAAGAGCCGAGCGCGGGATGGAAACTGCCCGTTGATGCACGCCGACAATGATCTGCGCAGAACCATTCATGTCCAGCCGCAGAAGCGCGCGCGCTTCGTTGGATAGAGACGTGAAGCGCAAACGCACTTTTGCTGTTTGATTTTGTTCGTCCGCTTCGGGAAGAAATTGGTCCACTACTGCTGAAAATTTTTTCGGTTGGCCGGCAAATCTTACAATCGCTGCATCTCCCCGCTTCATGCGCGCAACGTCCGACAATGGGACATTCGCATAAAACACAATGCTCTGCAGATCGATCAGCGTAAAAAGTTCAGTGTTTTCACCGACCAATTCGCCTTCGGTTGCGGCTCGCGTTGCAACCGTACCGGTAAACCGCGACGTCAAGCGTACCGTTGCTTGCGACTGTTGCGCAAGCATAAGAGCGCGACGGGCTTCTGTCTTCTGCGCTTCCGTGGTTGCTTCGCGGAGCATCGCCTCGGCGCCGCTGAGTGCAGATTGCGCTTCCCTGGGCAGAATCGTCGCCATCACATCTCCCTCGGAAAAGACAGTGCCTTCCACTGCCTTGAGAGAAATGAGTCTACCGGCTACGGGAGAGAATATTTTTTCCTTGTGAAGAGCGTCCGTTTTTCCGGTGGCCTCTATTATATCCTGCATAGTGCACGTCTGGACCGTGGCGACTGTGACAGGCACAACCGGCGTTGCGTGCGTTTCTTCGCCTTCAGATGATTTGGATGCGCATCCGCAATACATCAGCGCCAAGGCAAATAAGAATGAATTCTTCATGGTCACAATGATAATTGTTCAAGACGGATTTCAATGGAGCGCAGTTCGACGTTGGTGTTGAGCACCGCCATGCGCGAATCGCTGAGTAATTGCTGAGCCGCAAGGACTTCCAGCGCCGATGATCCGCCGCCGGCGTATGTCGATTTCAGAAGAAGGAAATGATCTTCTGCCTTCGCTATATTCTGCTGCATCAGTGTGCGCCGCTGCCGCAGAGATTCATACTGCATCAGCAGCTTCCCGCGTTCCAATCCCAATGTGCGGGACAATGCAACTGTCTTTTCGCGTTCAATATCAGTCGCAATCTGCTTTTGCTGGATACGCAAGTCTATCGCTCCCCACGTGAGAAGCGGAATGCCGACTTCAATACCGAGTGAGAATCCGTAATACGGCGATCGTTCTTCGGCGGGCAGCCGGAGATTCTGGATAGACGTGAGCACGCCGACATCGGCAACGAGATTTACGCTTGCCTTTTCCTCGGTGCGTGCAATATTCTCTTCGTAGATGCTCTTTTGCACTTCAGATTCTGCTATCGCGACATCGATATTGTGGAATGTCGAGTCATGCTCGGATGATTGTATTCCGTTTGTTGCAAAGAACGGATTCTCAATATCCCCGTCGATGGAAGGAACCGAATCCAGCGACACCAGCATCGACTGCGCAAGCTGGTACCGCGATGCCTTCTGTTCAAGTTCCGCACTCTGAAGATCCGATGTCGCTCCCGTCAATTCAATTTCCGTCTTCAGTACATCGGTGGCGGAGACGGCGCCGGCTTTGTTGAGTCTCTTGACGAGCTCATAATACGCTGTCAGTTGATCCACCTTCACGTGCTGCAGGATCACCTCATCGCGGCTCCGAAGCGCTTCAAGATATGCGGCCTTCACAGACTGATCGACGTCCCGCTGCGCCGCCCGATGTTCCTGACGGAGTTGAGACACTGTAACATCAAACTGCTCCAGTTTAAGTGATCTGGCCCCGCCGTCATAGAGCGAGTGTTTGAGAGCAATCTGTCCAAGTAGCTGTCCTTCATTCGAAATTGCCGGGTCGTATCCAAAATGGGCGCCGAGCGGAGCATACGCAACGCCCCCGATGAGCGAGAGCTGTGGTAGGCGCGTTGTGGAAAGCTCCTGCTGCTGCAGAATCGTCTGCTGTATTGTCTTTTCAGAAATCTTTAGCGCTGCATGATTCTTATGGGCAAGATCCAAGCATTGTTGCAGCGAAAGCGAGGTTTGAGCAGATACCTGAAGGTGAAGGACAAGCCCCAAAACCATGACATATCGCGGACAACTTTTTCGCATGCAGCAAGCCTGCTTGAGGAAACCGTTCATAATTGGCGCGTAAGTGCTCAACAAATAATACTGAATAAATGGTTTGAATACAATGCAACACCGCCAGCGACGGAGTCAGAAATATGCCACGGAACGATGAAAAGGAGATGAAAAAGGGAGAGTCTCATGTTCTCTCCTTGCAAGGAACCACCTGCGCTGACAGCTTGTTCAAGGTGTTAATTCATCATTTATAGTAAGTACTCAGCGTCATCATAATCTCGTCACACTGAGCGAATCACGCGCCTTTTGTCCCGAAGGGATGCCGTTGGCACGGGATGACGAACTACGCTGAGCAGTTACGAAGATTCAACGCCTTTAAGTCCCGAAGGGACGACATCTTTGTAGCCCGTACCTCCCGCATCAGATTTGAGATCCATGGGAGCGACATCTGAATCGCTATGAATGGCTTATGCATAGCATCCGTGGCGTTCTGCCTGCATTCCTTTAATCTTTTGCAGCCATCGCTATTCTCTCGGAACAAGGCGCATGAAATGAGCGTTGTAATGGAAAACAACACCCAAGGGGAACCATCATGAAAAAAGCGACCATCGTTGTACGTGTTTTAATGGGATTACTATTCCTCTTCGCATCAACAACCTATCTCTTTCATCTCATCACCCCGCCCGAACCGACGGGTGCGATGAAAATATTCAACGACGGTGTCAAAGCGTCCGTTTATCTCATGCCGCTGGTGAAGATCGTCGAACTCCTCTGCGCCATCGCATTTCTCTCCGGAAGATTCGTTCCACTGGCATCCGTCCTCATCATGCCCAACATTGTAAACATTTTCTTTGTCCATCTCTTTCTCGGTCCGGAAGGATTACCCGTTGCGATATTTTTAGTCGCAGCAAACCTATTCGTCGCCTATAACTACCGGGAGATCTACAAACCGCTGTTCAAGATGCGAGCTTGAGCCGAACATAAACACCTTCCAGCCTACTCCCGGCTGGAGGAGCTATTTAAGAGAGACTATTGGCGATTCTGAATCGGGATTGACAATTTTTCGCTTTGAACGCCTCTCTTCGCTGACAGCAAGAGTCTTTTCCTTCGGCTGCAAGTTACAAACCTTTACTCCAAAACTGCATTTCTTCGCCCGCAAGTAACATACCTTTACCGCAACGGTGTACCTTCATCTCCCGTGAGTAACATACCTTTACTCGAAAAGTCCATTTCTCTGTCCGCGAGTTACATACCTTTACTCCGATACTGCATATCTTTGCACGCGAGTAACATACCTTTACCGCAACAGTACACCTTCATCTCTCGTGAGTAACATACCTTTACCTTAACGCGTTATCCCGAGCTTGTCGAGGGACATTTCACTCATGCACGATCGACTTTTCGCCGGCTGCGAGTAACATACCTTTACTCCAACTCGTCATCCCGAGCCTGTCGAGGGACATCCCTTCGCTGCAACGGAGCTTTTCTTCTCTCTCACCCGTCATCCCGAGCGATGTCCGCGATTGGTGCGGACGAGCCGAATGCCCCGTTCTCGGGGTCAGAGGATATTTCTTTGCGGCAACCGGTTATTTCTCTACAGTCAGAGTGCCTTATTGGTGTGCATAAGGGCTTCTCCGCTAAACCACGAGTCATCGCAGAGTTCACGCAAAGCAATCCATCCGCCGCAACATAAAAGCAAAAGGCGCTTGTCTATAGGGCAAGTGCCTTTGTTGCTAATTCTTCCAACGGAGATGTTGCTCACTCGGAAAAATTCAGACGCCCATGGAGAAAAATAGTAAATGGTTCTATCTGTGTTCTCATCTTTTTCTCTGCAACGTCATCCCGAGCAAGCTCATTGCGGCTTGCCGCGATGAGTGCGCCGAGGGATCTGTGGCTAATTTTTTTCTTTTCTCGCCTGCGCCTTCATCAGATTGCCGAGTTGAAACTCATGCCGTATCGCGTGCATAACGGCATGCTCCAGCATCGACTCAATACAATACTCCACATCCCAGCGGGAGAGGTATGTTCGATCGAAGAAGCGCTCTTCGGGTACCTCGCGCAGAGGCAATTGCCATCGCTCCAGCAGATGCTCCAAATATGCATCTGCCGATTGTTCTATGTGTTTCAGGTCCGGCACGGTATCAATTCCCGGATCGGGCAGTGCGAGCTTCTCACATATCCATACCATGTAGTTGCGAGACGCACGAAACAAATGAAACAACAGCGTCTCCATGGATTTGTACGACGGATCGGTCGTCTTCGGCAGGACGATGCCTGCCTTCTTCGCCTGTTTCCAGACTTCTAAACACGAGCGCATGTGTTGGTCGTGCAAGGAGATCAGGGCGCGGGCGCCGGAGTAAGTGTAGTCACTCATAAGATTGTGAGTTCTCCATATCATTATTCTTTTTCCGCGCTTCTGCTTTGAGGATATAACATGTCAGAAGATTGATTATCACAAAACAACCAATCCAATTTCTCGCAAATACTCGAATGTCGGATCGTAGAACTTGGAGTTGCGTGTTGCATCCCTTTCATCACCCTTTGGAACAACAATGACCATCCCCTGGCGCGCACGAGTCAAGAGAACTCGGTATGCATTCTTTAGATAATTTTGACGTTCCTTATTTCGGATGTTATTCCAACGAGAACCGCAAAACGATTTATGCTCCCAACCATTTTCAGAATATCTAAAGTCTCCGTCCCATGTCACACAGACCCAATCGAGCTCAAGCCCTTGCACGTCAAATTCTGTTGCTACATCTTCAAGATAGTAAGACGACCGAACATCTTCTTTTCCATCCAAAAACCAATGAACGGGGTCCATCGGGGATTTTACATCGATTGCGTGAGGTTTAAGCCGTTCTGCTTGAGAGGAGACCACAATTCCGAATCGTTCTGTGCCCCGAGCTTTCTGCTTCAGCCATTGTTTGGCTTTCGATAAATCCCTTGTTAGCATAACGGGATATTTATCGAATACTTTCGCCAGCGTTTTCTGCGCACCATTTTTTTCCAGATCAAGAATTTGCTTTATCAGCAAGGAGACGTGCTCAGCGCGAAAAGAGCGCATCGAAACGGAGAGGTGCAAGTCATCAATTATCACAACATTTTCTCGAGATCTAATTTCTTCTAGTATTTTTCCTGCACCGTATTCATTTTCCGTCAATCGTGAAGATATGTATACGTCCCAATGTGAAAATGATCGGTTAAGGGAGTAGATCCACTCGCCAATACCAGCCTCTCCGGTATTGATTTCCTGCCCTCCTCCGACAAGACACACAATGACGGCCCAGTCTTTGTGTCGATCCATACATGAAATCAGAAACTCTGGTTCGGAATGAACAAAATTAGGAGTATTCTTCTTCCTCGCCATAAAATTAGAGGTCTGTACAACATTCCAAGCACGTTGAGCTTCATCAAATAGGGCAACATGTTCAATCGGCGCCCTTTCGATATCTACAAGACATTCATCTCTGAAATTGTGGACATTCTGAATAAACACCTTCACTTCGCTCATTACCGCAGACTTTGTAACCTTCTTGCCCCGTCCTTTTTCATTTCTGACCTTGTCTCGCGTCAGCGCCTCACGCAATATCGCCACCAATGGACCATTTCCAGAAAGAAACACGCTATAAAGGGCGCTACTTTTGTCAATATATTTATTCGCGATGTTGAGCCCTACCAAAGTTTTTCCCGCTCCCGGCACTCCTGTTACAAAACAAATCGATTTTCTAGAATGTTCTTTTGAAGACACAATAATATTGGATATCGCCTCTGTGGTTTGCCTGAGATTGATAGCACCGGCATCGCTCCTGGATATTTCTTCAACTGAGTGGCCAGAATAGAGGGCCATTGCGGCCTCTATAATTGTTGGAGTTGGGCTGTACCTTCCAAGTTCCCATTCTTGCTGGCTTATTACATTCCCATCGACAAACTTGATCACTCCTGCCAGAGCCTCAACAATTGACTCCGAATTACATTTGATCGGGAAAAGAGTCTTGTCATTCTGCGGGGTTGCCTCAATTGAAAGGATCTTTGTCTTGGCCTTTGTCGCAACAAGAATCGGAGCAATGAATTGCTTGTGACTTGATTCATGGAAATTCTTTAGATCTAAAGCATAGTCCATTACTTGATCCATTGCCGACGCAGTGAATTCTTTTTCTCCAACTTTAAATTCGAGAACAAATATCACTGGTCCGATGAGAAGAACAACATCGATGCGTCTTCCCATTCGAGGAATAGAGTATTCAAAATATATCGCTCCCTGGTATCCAGAAAGCGCTTGTCTTAAAATAGATATTTCACCCAACCATGCATCACGTTGTGTTATTTCAGAAGAAAATTCACTGTTTCTCATCAGGCCGCCAAGAATCGCATTGGGTTCTGTCTGAAGAAACTTCGCAATTGTGTCTGAGTAATACGCCCTTTTCATTTTAGCTAATTATGCTAATTCTCTAAGATGAGTTCCTATTCCTTTTGAAAATTCTTTTCGATAAGCGTCCCTCACAGCGAACTGTCGTTTCCCAAACAGCGTCAGAAAAGACAACTCCGAACAAGGTACTCGAGAACTCACCCAAAGGCAAGCTTTTCATCTCTCCCAAGTTCCGAGCAAGATAACAATTACTTCTTTGCTCTCTTTTTCTTCCTGACCGGCGCAGCGAGTTGTTTGATGGCTTTCTCAAAATCGCCGCCGGCTTCATCCGATTGCCGGATCCGTCTGAGATTGAACTTTTCGTATTCCGCCTCGGCGAGTTCCTTCGCCATCTCATGGGAAATCTTTCCCGTATGCGTCAGGATGTTACGATCGTTGATGGTCAGAAATGCATGCAGCTTGGCAATCCAGTCCCGCATTTTCATCGGCACATGACGCATCGCCTGCCCTTCGGCAAAGACGAGGTATTGTTCGACAAGGTTGTTCAGAGCAGCGAGTTCTTTGTCATTCAAATAATTTTTTGCAATGACAACATCTTCTTTGCGCACTGTGGTGCCGCGCCAATTGGTCAGTCCCATATGGGGTTTTGTGCCATTTGCACGCGCGTGAATGATCTCCGCCGCCGTCTGTCCGGTGATCGCCCAATGCATCTTGTTCTGCACGGTCTGAAAGAAGTGGATGCTGATCTCCTTTGTGGGATCGTAATCGATACTGGTGGCGTAGATGTCGGTGATCTTCTGGTAGAACCGGCGCTCGGACGTGCGGATGTCCTGTATCCGCCGGAGCAGTTCGTCAAAATAGTCGAAGGGCCGGTCGGGATTCTTCAACCGTTCATCGTCCAGCACAAACCCCTTGACGATGAACTCCCGCAGTTTCTGCGTCGCCCAGATGCGAAAACTGGTTGCAACCGTGCTTTTGATGCGGTAGCCGACAGAGATGATGGCGTCGAGATTGTAGATCTTTGTCTGATAGCTTTTCCCATCGCCGGCAGTTGTCAAGGATTCCTTGACAACTGAATCTTCCACCAACTCCCCTTCTTCGAAGGTATTCTGCAGATGCAGGCTGATATTCTGCTTGGTTGTCTGGAAAAGATCGGCCATCTGCTGCTGCGTCAACCATACCGTCTCGTTGTCGAGCCGCACCTCGATCCTTGTCTGTCCGTCCCCGGACTGATACACAAGAAATTGACTCTTGCCGGAAATGTCGGGCTGTTTCGATTTGCTCATTCTTCCCCCTGTTGTTCTCTCGTTCCCAAGCCACCGGTATTTATGAAATGTCTCTTCATTCCCCGATTGCCTTCAGATATCCTGAGACAATCCCACCCACCCGGCATATATCTGCAAACTTCATCAGCGTGTTGAGATCCCGATTCCGGCGACGGAGATATGCTTTCATACCTTCAAGGGCAAGATCTTCCCCGATGCGATTTCTCAATCGGAAACAATCGCATATTGTTTTTTCCATTCCGTAGATTCGTATCGCTCCAGCCTTCAGCTTTTGGTGTTCAATTCCTGCTCGATACTGCGTGTTGGAAAAGAAATACGGTTCCGTCGGCGGATGAGCAAGCTTGATAGGCTTATCCGACCGCAGAATTGCATATGATATCACGGTGGGAACAAATGTTGTAAGATCGTAAAAAGCGAGCGCAGTGGTGAGACAAATGACCGCTTTCGGTATGGCAAGACAGACTTCGACCAGTCCGCTGGTTTCTGCCGGCTGAGTTTCAGAAAGCCGGTACACTCCCGGCTTTACTTTGACAATTTCCCCCGCAGCCAAAAGCTGCCGGATATCCCGTGTTTGGAAACCGTCCGCTTTCAAGTCTTTCATGCGGGCGTATCCCTGGTTCTTTTTGAATTCTTTGAGGATTGCACTCATAGTGGTGACTCTATTATTCTGCACTTAATATACAAGTGCAGAAAAATAGAGTCAAGCCGAAATTGCGGTGTTTTTCCTGGTTCTTCTCGCCAGTTTCCTCTGCGCCATAAAAACACAACCACCCGATCTCTTTCAAAACCGGGCAGATTTTTCTCCTCTCTCCTCGAAGAGTCGCAGACCCCGTTCTCGGGGCCTCTGGCCAAGCCAAGATAGTTTCTACTTGTTCCCACGCTCCAGCGGTGCGATTCTCTTTTTTCCGGCAGCTTCTCGTTGACGACCAACACGAACGTGGGAGCATGATGGCAACTCCTCCGGAATCATTTCTCATCCTTGAGTGAAAGATAGTCCCGATAGTTTATGATCTGAATATCTGACAAAGACGCGATTTTCTTTCCACGGTAGACAACACACCCCTTCTCCACGCAAGCACTCTATTGTTCCCATCCTTCGGCTTTGTGGCAAGGGACGTGCGTCCTCATCTGAAGAGCTTTATGTACGGATCGAATGAAAATATTCGGTTTCTCTTGTATCCGGTCGTTTCTTTCACTATCGCCAACCGCTCAAAGTCTTCAATCAATCGCAACGCCGTGGTGATGTTCACGTCCAGGACCGATGCAACACACTGGCTGGCTGTGATCGGATGCCCTGAGATGTTCGCATGGCTCAAGAACGTGTTCAATCCCGCGTCGCTACTCTCCATTCCAGATTGACAGGATTGGGAGTGAAGCATTTGTTGAAACTGAGTTTTGTAAGTCCCCGATGTGAAGTCTCGAACGTCCATTTCTCCGCCTGAGTGTTGCTGCAACTATAATTATTTATAATTGCACTTACAACGCTATATGCGAATATACCATCCTATACTGGCAGTTCTAAGAATGTGGGACTTGTGGAAGAAGTCCCTAAATGTGCCCATTTTTCGGGTGTTTATGCTCGCCCGCCGTGGCCCGCAATCCGATGGCATGCGTCTTCTCCATCCATTCCTTGACGCTAATCTTATAGTTATGCAATCCGGCTTGACTTCTAATTGCGGCGAATTCGCCATAATTAAAATCGGGATTATAGACGGATTCCCAGATACCAAGAAACTCGACGGTATTGCGATTTCTCAACCAATCAGAGATGAAAAAGTCTCCATCTTTTGCCTTCAACATATCGGTAAGGGAGATGAAATCAACATTCCCTTCCTGAATGATGGTCAGCACTTCAATGATACTGTGAGTTAATCGGCAAAGCCTTTCAGCGTTTGCTTCAATGTGTGGTGCCGAACAGACTTTCACCGGAAGCATCCGTCGTCTCAATGGCAGACGGATGTGTTACGGCACTTGAAGGCGTTTCTTCTTCCAGAGATCAACCCATTGCCACTGCGGCGTTAACTCGGGGGCGGCATAAATTTTGCCGCCGAATCCGATGGTACGCCGCGTCATCATCGATATATTGTCGATATCCGCCATGCGGATACGATCGTAGTAGATGCTGATAGTGTGCCGCAATGCCTGTGATGCCACAAATTCGTTGATGGCAGCTTGCTGGTGTCCGTGACGCACGTGTGCACCTTCCTCTTCGAGCAGTGAATCGATCTGGCCTTGATTCCCGCCATATTTTCTTCCGAGAAGTCGAAGAATAGAATACCCGTTATGCAGTTTGACGGGGCCATTCAATTCATTGAGAGACATGGTCATCAACGTTCCGGCAAGTTCTTCGTGGCCGTAGAAATGGAACCACTCCGACACGCCTCCGTTTCCCCTCCACTCCATGCGCTGTGTATAGATCCGCGCCAACGAGTCCATCGATACCCCGGAGCGAATGGCCTCCATCATCTGCAGCGCCTGCAGTGAATCCGTAAGAAGAATTTCCTGCACTTTCAGGACAATGGTGCTTTCGACCAGAGTGCCATTATTGCGCCAGAGAGAATAGTGCGGTTCCCATTCACGAGTCGCCACAGTCTTGACAACTTCGGATTCCGCTTTCCGCGATGCCAAATTGTCCATCCAGACCGAGAGATCGTGCTTTACATTGTCGCTGGCCTGCAGCCCGCGCCGCATTCCTTCGCGTGCAACAAGTTCCGCCTCCGTCATCGTGCGAAGAATCTGAAAGAAAGAAACCATGAAAGATTTTGAGCGTACCGATGGAAATGCAAAATCGTATTGAAGCAGTGATTGGAGAAAATCTCCCAGGCGAATTTCTCCGAATGTGCCATGCACGATAGGATCAGTACGGCGAGCGTGAAACTCTTCCATCACATGGTAGATATCATCCGGCAAATAGCGATATCCGCCGGGGACTCGCCGTTGGATAGTATCGGATCGAATCAATTCCCAAAATCGCTTCACAACCAATGTGAAGAGTGTGCTGTCCGCCGCCATTGTTTGGCCGCGAAAGAGCCGGCTCGAGAATTCCGATGCAGCCGAGTGTTCTTTTCTTTCCAGTAATATCTCACGCACGGCCTTGCTCCGTTCTGCCGCCGATTGCTTCGTCGCATCCGGTTGCGGTTCGTCTGCGATCAATGCCACGCTAATCGGCCCGTAGAGCTTGGATTGTACACATCCGGAGACGTCCATTGTATCCTTCAGTCTGAACGCCACATCTTCCAGCGCTGGATCGGCCGATCCCAACGAGATATACAATGTATCGTGGGGCCGTGATGTTCGTGATAAAATTGCGACATTCGATATCCCGGACAATCGATTCTTTTTCCATTCGTGCGTGAATCGCTCACCAACTTCCATGGAAGGAAATGGGACAGCAAGCAGTTTTCGACGCACCATGTATCGGCGCAGCGCCCGGATCATGTCCAAGTCCGTGATTGTCACGCGCCCGCGAATTTCTCTTTTAAAAAGTTCGTCACGGACAAACATTTTTTGAAACGCGTCCTGCACCTGCCGCGTGTACCAATCACTGGTATCCGCCTGCTCCTGCTTCGATCGCGCCAGAATGTATTCGCCGACGATGGATTCCACGGCCTTTTTCTTCACCGCTTCGAAATCTTGATCTGTAATTTTCAACTGTGTCGGCATCAAGGCGATCCGCTCGTAAAGATCGGTGCCCGTGATCACATGAGAATCGACGACTGCGAGTGTGTCGTTCGGATGATCCACATGGAGTGACTGGGTGAGAGCCCGGGAAAAGATGCCGGCAAACAAAAGTGCAAAGAGAAGAGTACGATTCATTGTCTTTCTAAAAATAATGTGCTAATACGCCAAAACAACATCCGCAGGCAATTGGGGAATGCGGAAGAAACCATGGTCCGCTATCGCGGCAGCGCCATTGATCGTCGCCGACTTCACCGGCCGTTCGAGCAACGATTCCGGAATTCGGACAGCAGTTACAGACGCGTCCACGCCGCCTTCGATGTGCATGCGCACGGTCGATCCCGTTGTCACGATCGAATATGAAACCGGCCCATAGTGAGTCGGCAGCGCGGTTACGGAGAGTCCTTGCAGCACCCAGTCGTCTTTGAGCGCGCCGCCGACAACCAGAGCATGCTCATCATCAATTTCATACACAAACATTGCCCGCAATGCGTTGATGTAGTCGGAACCGACCCATGTGTGCGGCATGTCGCCGACAAATTTTGCCCGGCGGTAATCACTCCAGACAACCTCCGCCCAATCATTCCAACTCGGTGGACGTTGATTGCCCAGAAGCCAGTCGAGTACCTCGTGCGCTCGTTTTTTCTGACCCAAATAGACGTACGACCCGACGTTGCGAATTTCGTACGGTGTAAAGGCATCCCATTGCAATGTTCCCGCTGCGCGTTGTTGGAACCATGTGAAATATTTTTCATAGGAGCTTAGAAGCGCTGGCCGAAGCGGGCCATTCATCTCTCCACAGGGAAATAATGCGATGGTCGTCGATGTGGCATCGAAATCACCCAGTTCCGCACAACCAGGAACATAGTTGATCGAGTGATTCTTCATTGTTAATGCAATGGAGCGATAGATATCGGATTGAAACGCAACCATCAGACTGTCATACTCATGCGAACGCTGCTTATCCCCAACAATCCTTGCAGCCAATGCCGCATCTTTGTATCCCTTCAGACCAAAGAAGTCGTCCCAGTATGAATGCATCGGCTTTGCAGAATATCCTTCATGGCTGATCGATTCCGTGAGCAGGCCGTAGCAGGCGCGCTGTTCGGGGGTGCCGCTGCGGTATTCCTCCGTCATCTGCTCTGCGCGAAGGTGCTGCATATAATTCATTGCTGCGACAATATTCGGCCATCGCGCTTTGAGGAACGCTGTATCGGCGGTAAAGCGAAAATACTCCATGCACGAAAAGATCAATTCACCGTGACTGTCGTTTTCGGGCACCGGATCCGGCCCGCGTCTGTCAACAACACACGGAACCATCCCGTTGTCATACTGGTACGGCGCGTACCACGAAATAAATCTCTTCACTTCATCCACGAGCCCGAATTTCAGCATTGCAGATGATGTTAATGCGCCGTCCCGAATCCAGGAACGCTCGTATGATCGGGAGCCGGGCTGAAATCCCGCATCGTCTTTATTGATGAGCACATAGGCAATATTGGAACGAAGAACGTCCACATACCGTTGTGCATCGGGTGGTACATTAAACTGCACCGCGTTAAGTGTCTGCTCCCATTTCGCTTTCACTTCCGCATGCAATTGATCGAATAACTTTCTTGTCGGCGCTTCCATTTTCCACCGATCGGCATCTTGCCAAAACGGTACGGCTGCAATCACGACAAAAGAATCAGCCGGCGCCAGATCAAATGGATACTCGAACGCACCGGACGCCATTCCCTGACCGTCAACAGCATGTGTTTGTGCAGAAAGTGTTTGCGTTGCAATATGTTCTGCGATTTCTCCTTCGTCCATGGTTGTCGCAGAAGTCAAAGGATTTCCGGAAACAATGACCGACTTCTCGTCGATGTTTGCCCGATTGTTAATGATGGAAAGAGAATCAATACGTGCGAATCCTCCTTCAAAATTCAGCCATTGGTACGACGGATTCACCTGGAATGGCCTGAGCGCAAGATAGAAACTCCCTTTTTGGTGCCGCGGACTATTGTTCACAAGAACATATTGAGCGAGAAGCGCAGAATGATACGTTTCGCCGGATGCGATGAGCGTAACGGCAAGTGCAAGACTGTCGTAGTTTCTTACCACCGTTGGAATCGGAAGATAATTCTGCTCCAGAGATTGCTTAGACTTACTATTAGCCCAGGTCAACAGCTCCCGATTTTTTCCAAGGACGATGAACGGCTCAACAGAGAATCGTTGTTTGTCCACTTCAAATACACCGTCTTCATTGAACAAAGCCTCTTTTGGATCCGATGCGGCGCCGACAATCGTCCAATAGGATGCTTGCTTCAGAAAATATCGAGGATAAAGGCCACGCGGCGATTGCGCAGCCAGATGTTCAAAATAGTGATTCTGTGTTGACAATGATTCGCTTGGCATAAGTGCAATCTGCTGCAGCCGGTACGGTGTGTGGCAAGAATTTCCATGAAGAGCCAATCGAAGGAACCGCAGTTCCGCTTCCGGTGTGAAGAGAAGAACACGTCCTCCCTTTCCCGACTTGATGGAACGAAGCGTGTCATAGCTTGATCCATCGAGCGAGCCGAGCACATCATACGACAGTTCCTTCAGCTTCTCATCCCAGTTGAGCGCTATTCCGCCGATTTCCCGCCGGTATTTGTAATCCACTTCATACCATTCTTCACCGGCTGTCTTGCTTGTCCAGGTGCCATTTTTCGCGGAAGAAAGGCCTGCAACGAGATTGGACTTTCCAACGCTCGTTGATGCACGCACAATGGGCATTGGGGGCGGTACGGGAATCGGAGGAATCGACGTAAGCTGAATATCATCTATCCAGACACTGCCGCTACCGCCGCTGCCCGCTGTCACGACAATTTCCAGCCGGCTCAGTGTCGTCGGCGATGGTGCGGGATTCGGTCCCCAGGCAAAACCCAGATGGCGTTTCTTAATGTGAATGCGTTTCCACGCGGTGGGATATGTAAAGTTCCTATTGTTCACCCACCAGATATTTGCGCCGGCGGAATCGCTGCTGACCTTCACCTCAAAGTTGTTGGCCGGAACGGTTGCTCGAAGAAGAAATGAAAGTTCGTAATTTTCCGGCAGCGGCATGTTGAAGTTGCGAAAAACACCTCCATAGCCCGAGCCCTTCGTGAAGGAAACATCAAACCGGAGAGCCTCGCCGATGGCACCTGCATCCGCCTGCTGCGCGACAACTACTCCCGCAGATTGAAAGGTCTTCCATGCGTCCGCCGCTTCGCAGGCATCGAGCACTACCGATTGACTAAAAACAGGGGAATACCAGCACGATACGAAGATGCACATAAAGATGGCATATTTCTTTGTCGACAACACTCGCGCAATGACGCAAATGTCTTCTAGAAAATACAACGAACCTCTTTTTGCTATCGTTGGGGGCGTCATCACTTTTAAGAGCCTTTCTTCATCTGATGGCTATGGGGACGCTCATGAAGGCCTCAGCGCAACGGATTAAATCTGTTTTTAGCGAGAATATACCAGGCACATGTCGCAGAAAATCCTTTTGTCGTGTCAACCCAGTCATATCCTCCCGTCTTATTCAGTGTGTATGGCAATGAGCGGGTTGTTTTGCCGTATAGTGTTTTCTCGATCAAGAGCGAGTCCAGTTGATTTGCATAGAAGAATCCACGCGATGTATCGCCCACAAACAGAAATGCACATGCCATGTGACCTGTCCCGTCGATCCAGAAATTGTTTTGCTCGATATCAGGGCCGTGATAAAATCCCATAACATTTTTGCCGTTCACAACGAGGATTTTACGATAGCGAAAATCATATTCCGGAATATTCAACAGCGATGCAACGCTCTTCCCGTACGCCAGCACACGCCATGTGTATAAATCCAAAGGCAAATCGACGCGATTCAGGAGAGCGCTATCAAGCCAGCTTTTAATGTTGCTGGCAGTGCTGTCTTCACCGCAGAGTTTCATGACTGCGTAGCAATCAATATTGCCTTCGTGGTGACCGCTTGCTTCATGCAGGGATTTATCACCATTTCTCCAGCCTGATTGAATATATCCGCCGCTGCCTTCCGGCTTGTAAAAAGAAATAAGTAAATTCTTGAGAAGAGATATAATCGTTGAATATCGATTTGATGAGTACTGCTTTTCATAGAATTTGAATGCATTCAATAGCCACGCCATATCACCGATCCAGCGATCCGAAGATTTGCCGTTATCATGATACGTTGACAGAGCAACATGTTGATAGAATCCTCGGGCTTCGCCGTTGTAGAAGAAATTTTGCAATGTGGCATCTGTGTTGTCGGTTCGGGTAGCATTGGCATAGAAATCGAGAATGCGTTCCGCCCGTTCTTTTTCATTTTTCAGGATAAATGCCATCGCGACGATGCTATTGTTAAAAGTCTGCGCCTCATTGTCCCCCTCCGTTGATGGAAGAAGTTTTCTGTCCGCGGATGAATTATCCTGCATTATTTTGAGCCATTCAAGAACGAGAGGATCTTCCGGCAACATGGACAGCGCGCGTCGTTGTTTGAATCCGATGCCCGGCAAATTTCTATCCGGATCAAGTACCGGGCCCGCAATGGAAAAAGTGGAAGGCAACCCATGAGCACCCTTCCCGATTTCATCAATCCAAATCTTTCCGGAACCCATTCCGGAAATGGCGATTTCGAAATTTGCCATCGTCCCGAATACATTGTTTCCACCCCACCAGTACGATGTGTTATTTAGATAGATATTGAACCGGGTCCAATCAGAGAATTTGTTCGCGAGCGATACTTTCCGGCCAAAGACAGAACCATTAGAATCGATAAACTTCAATTCAAGATTATCCGTCGAACTGGTTTTAATGAGGAATGTCACCGGATTCGCATTACCATCAAAACCGACAGTTTTTCGAATACTCACCCATCCATTGCTTGGCTTCAGTGTGTAGTCAAGCACAAGGCCGTCTCCATTTTGCCCGGACAGGGACGAAGACAACTTTATCGAACAGCCGGGATCTTTCAACACAGTCCATTGAGATGGAGTGTCCCATGACGGAGGAATAATCTGGCCATTCAGCATCAAATGGAGGATAAGAATTCCGGACACGACAATGGCAGATCTAGCAAGCAATTCTTTCATTCTACTCTTTCACTCCGCCAACCATTATGCCGCGAACATAGTGACGCTGAAACATCAGGAAGAGAACCAACACAGGAAGGATGGTGATGACGGAACCGGCCATCATTAATTCCAGATCGAGGAGATGCTCCCCTTTCAAATTGGCAATAGCCACAGGCAGCGTGTAATTCATGTTGTCGGTCATGATGATCAACGGCCACATGAAATCGTTCCACGTTCCCATAAACGTGAAGAGTGCCAGCGTGAACAGAATCGGACGGCAGAGCGGAAGGATCACCGCATAGTACACCTTAAAGTCTCCCGCACCATCCATTCGCGCGGCTTCGATCAGACTATCGGGAATCGATCCGGCAAATTGACGGATGAGAAAAATTCCAAAGATACTCGCAAGTCCGGGAATAACGGCTCCGGCGTAGGTATTCACGAGACCCATTGATTTCAACATCAAAAAGAGCGGGAGCATCGTCACCTGAGCCGGAATTACAAGGCCGCTCAGCAGCAGCCGGAATAATTTATCACGTCCCGGAAATCGAAATTTGGCAAAAGCATATCCCGCCATTGAGTTGAAAAGGAGCGACAGCGCTGTGACCGCAGAGGCAATCACAAGGCTATTGATGAAATAGCGGATGATGTGCATCCGTTCCGTCAACGCAATGTAGTGTTCGAATGTCGGATGTGCCGGCAGAAAGCGCAGTGGAACCGCGCTTGCTTCACCGGGCTTCATGAATGATGCGGACACCATCCAAAAGATCGGAATAAACGAAATGAGTGCAAGCAGAATCAGACCTGCATGAAGAAGTATCGATGCAGTCCGTTTGTTCATGATTGCATCCTTTTCTGGATCAGCATTTGAATCACCGAGAAGAAGACAATCACCGCAAACAACACAAATGCAACCGCAGCAGCGTACCCCATATTCCACCAACGGAATCCCTGCTCATACATCATCAGTACGATGCTTGTCGTTGCATTCATTGGCCCGCCTTCCGTCATCACATACGGTTCTGCAAATAATTGAAAATAACCGATGATGGTGATCATGACAACAAACACGGTCGTGGGCGCAAGTACCGGAATCGTTATATCCCAGAATTGCCGCCAGCCGCCCGCTCCGTCCAGATGCGATGCTTCGAAGAGTTCCTCCGGAATATTTTGCAGTCCTGCAATAAAGATGAGCATGTTGTAGCCGAAGTTCTTCCAGACCGCCATGACAATGATGGCAGGCATTGCGAAGAGCGGGTCACCCAACCAATCGACAGGAGCAATGCCCACCCAGGAAAGAACATGGTTCAGCAGTCCGTGGCCCGGATGATACAGGTAGCGCCACACCACGGCAACGGCAACAAGACTCGTCACCACCGGGAGAAAATAGATGGTGCGGAAGAACGGCTTGAACCGGGTAAGTTTTGAATTGACCATGAGTGCCGCGCCAAGCGAGAGCGCAACAGACAGCGGTGCTCCAACAACCACAAAGTACATCGTGTTGCGCATTGCGGTCCAGAAAAGCGGCGTATCCAGAATCCGCATGTAGTTTTGCAAACCCATGAAGCGGACATATTTCAAATTCCCGAGCGCATAGATGTCAAAATCCGTCACGCTCATCAGGAGAGCACTCAGCACGGGAACCACAAAGAACAGAACGATTGCCGACATCGCCGGAGCAAGAAACATCCATGCTGCGGCTGTCCGTTGTTCGTTTTGGAAATGTCCTTTGTGCTTTTTCATCGTATTCTTTTGTTCTCCACGAGCCAGCGCCTTTTTTCCAGCATCTGATCCACTTCTGCATCAAATTTCCGCAGGGCCTCGTCGACGGTCATTGTGCGCGTGGCAATATACTCCACATACAATTGCAGCTTGATGACAATCTGCTCCCACTCCGCAACATGCGGCAGTGGTTCCACGCGCTGCAGCTGCTCGTAAAATGCCCGGCTGTAGATGTTGCGGGACAAGGAAGTATCACGCCATGCGGATTTCCTTGGGGGCAGACTTCCGGTGATTCCATAAAACTTAATAGATTGTTCGGTCGATGTGAGATACTCAATAAATTTCCACGCAGCTTCTTTCTGTTTGCTCTTTCCGAAAATTACCAGGCTCGTTCCGAGCGGAAGCGAAATCCCCGGCGAGATTGTGTCCATAGACGGCAGTGGCGCGGTCATCCATTCACTTTGCAGCGAATCCGGAATGCGCCGCGAAAACTCCCCGATGTTCCACGGACCGGTAATGTACATCGTAATCAATCCTTCCGAAAACGAATTGTAGAGATTCGTTATGAGCTGCATGCCGGAAGGCGAATACTCTTTTTCGTAGAAGCTTGCAAGCAATTGAAAGGCTTTGCGAAATTGCGGCCCGCTGAAATCCCCGCGTGTATTTTGATCTTTCAGCAGACTGCTCCCCGCCTGCATACCGAAGGCAACAGCCGGCACCCATTCATTGGTCGGAAGAAAAAATGGATAGCGCTTGATGCCGCGTGCTGACGCCTGCTGCCGGATGATTTCGCAGAGACGCAGCGTTTCCGCCCACGTGTGCGGCGGCTGCGAAAATCCAGCCGCTCGCAATACATCCTTCCGATAAAAGACAACCCGCGTATCGACATACCACGGAATGCCGTACAGTGTCGAGTCTAAAATATTTGTTTTTAAAACGCCGTCAAAAAAATCATCCGGCCGTGTCAGTTCGGATGTGCGCACATATGGATCCAGCGGCTCCAATGCGTTCAGCACGGTAAATTCCGGTAGCCAGGTATTTCCGAGCTGGAACACATCCGGCAGCGAGCCGCCCGCAAAGGCCGTCAGAAGCTTCTCGTGCGCCGCCGTCCAGGGAACCTGCTGAACATCGACCTTGATGCCCGGATATCTGCGTTCAAACTCCGGAATCAATTGCCGGACCATCTCGCCTTCATTTCCCATCGCCCAGAACTTAATCGTCACAATAGAATCTGTCGAATGACGACAGCTCGTTCCAAAAAGTGTAATGAGTGCGGCGAAGAGTGGCAGGATTATTCTTTTCACGTCAATACAATATTATTCGAGAGTGAATTGTGAGCTGATGGCATCGATAGAACTTCCCCCGACAAATATTTTGAAGATTCCAGGCTCTACGATTTTCTTCATTTCAAGATTATAAAATGAAAGATCATCCGGTGTTACTGTAAGATCTATTGTCTTTTTCTCTCCTGCATTGAGCGAAATTTTTTTGAATCCCTTCAATTCTTTCACCGGACGTGTTACACTTGCAACTTCATCCTGAATATACAATTGCACCACTTCGTCGCCACTTAGTTTTCCCGTGTTTTGGACGTCAACGGCAATGTGAATATTCTGACCTTGCTTGAAACGTGGAGATGAGACGGTCAGATTAGTGTATGCAAACGTCGTGTACGACAATCCAAAGCCAAATGGATAGAGAGGGGTATTGGGTATATCAATATATCGCGATGTAAAGCTGTCGGAATCGTTGCATGGCCTTCCGGTATTCTTATGGTTATAATAGAGAGGGATCTGGCCGACGCTGCGTGGGAAGGTGACCGGCAATTTGCCGCTCGGGTTTACATCGCCAAAAAGAATATCGGCAAGCGCGTTCCCCGCTTCCACACCGGGAAACCAGGCTTCAACGATCGCATCGACATTTTCCGCCGCCCAAGAAATCGTCAGTGGCCGTCCATTGAAAATCACAAGTACTACCGGCTTCCCGATCCTGCAGATTGCCTCCAACAATTCCTGCTGTTTTCCCGGCAGATTCAGTTCGGATCGACTTGCCGCCTCACCGCTCATTCCCGATTCTTCCCCAAGTACGGCAACAACGACATCCGCTTGCCGGGCAATGCGAACTGCTTTCTCGATTTCGACGCCGGAATCTGCAACCGCTTCACAGCCTTTCGCATAAAGGATCTTTGTCCCCGGCGAAACCTTCTCTTTGATTCCGTCAATGACAGATACAACTTCCTCTGCTTTTTCAACCCATGCCCAGCTGCCAATAAGCTCTCTCCTGTTCTCATTGCCGGCGAATGGGCCGATCAAGGCAACCGTCTTTGTTGTTTTGCCTAATGGAAGGACATTCTTCGTGTTCTTGAGCAAGATGATAGACTGCTGTGCGACCGTTCGGGCGAGTGCGAGATGTTCCGGTGCGCGCATAATGGTTTGTTCTTTCAGAGTATCATTGTTTCGGTAGGGTGCAGAAAAAAGACCATATGCAAATTTCACTCTCAAGACACGGCGAACGGCTTGATTGACCATCTCTTCCGACAATCGTTGCGAGCGAACGGCACCAACAAGTTCGTTTACATAAATGGCATCGACCATATCCATGTCAACACCTGCACACAGCCCAAGAATACCTGCGTCGGTGCGGGTCGACGCGACCCCATGCTTCATCAACTCAGCCACCGACTCAAAATCACTGACGACAAATCCTTTGAATCCCCATTCATTCCTCAGCACATTGGTCAACAACCATTGATTGCCGGAGCACGGCACGCCGCCAATTTCATTAAACGCACTCATCAACGTCCAGACACCGGCATCGACCGCTGCTTTGTACGGAGGAAGGTATATTTCACGCAACGTTCGTTCGGACATATCGACTGTATTGTAGTCTTTCCCCGCTTCCGCTCCGCCATATGCGGCGAAGTGCTTCGCACAGGCAATAATGGAGCCTTGTTCGAGAATGCTCTTTCCCTGGAATCCACGCACTTTTGCCGCAGCCATCACTGATCCCAGGAAAGGGTCTTCGCCCGAACCTTCTGCGATACGGCCCCATCGGGGATCCCGGGCTATATCCACCATAGGAGCGAACGTCCAATGAATGCCCCCTGCCGACGCTTCTACTGCCGCAATGTGCTCTGCACGTTCAATCAATTCCGGGTTCCAAGTGCTTGCTTCCGCAAGCGGGATTGGAAAGATGGTCTTGAAACCATGAATGACGTCGCATCCAAACAAGAGCGGGATTCCGAGTCTCGTTTCTTTTACTGCAACACGCTGTAGTCGTTCTGTTTCAGCGGCGCCCGTCACATTGAGAAACGATCCGACCCGGCCCTGTCGCACCATTTTCACCTGTTCTTCACTTGTTCGGCCCGGTGTTGCGCTGTCCGAAATGCCTCCGAGTTGATTCAACTGTCCCAGTTTCTCCTGAAGAGTCATAATGCCCAACAGTGAATCAACTTTCTTCTCTATATCTCGAGATTGTGCGTCGGCGATCCCCCGGAGAAGAATCAGATTTATCAACAAGATCAATGCCGCTCGTATCATTGTGTTTCACTGTCCTCGTCTATGTAAGAGAAACCACTCGCACAACTCCGGACTGGTATATATCGCATCCCCCGAATTGTGACTGGCGCCCGGGTAAAACAAACGGGCACAACTTAGCGCCAAAGAACTGTACTGTTTGCGAGATATCGGCAAGACGAAAATCTTCTCTCTTACTTCCGTTTAACGACCTTGCACGAAAACGGCTTGAGGCTCATCTTTTTCGAATCGACGGTAAATGTTTTCTTCTCGTTGTGATAGTTGAGAAGGAATATGTACGAATATTTCTTCCCCCGACGAATAACAAACTGAATATCCGGATCGGACACCTTTGCTTGTCGTTTGATTTTATCAAAAGATACAATCTTTTCATACACGCGCAAATTTTCATCGGTGGTATATCCAAGTGCATATCCTAGAGCGGTGACCATGCCTTTTTCGACTTTTTTCCGCAGACCGCATACTTCGCCTTTCTTCGTCTTTGAAACTATCGTTTCATCGTCCACATGGAAAATCTGCTTGTTGCTCAAAAGAATAAATACATCTTCAATGCCAAAGGCATCAACTTTGGGGGGACTTGACGACGTTGTGAATTGAATCCCCAGTTCATCCTTCAGGATCGTACACGGATTAAGATATGTATCGAATGTCGGAATTACCGGATAGATGATTAAATGTCCGCCCTGTTTTACATATGCCGCGAGAAGGCTTTGCGTATTGCCGTCCATGAATTCTGTCGTCACTACCCACAGTTGCTTGTGCTTCAGCAGCCTTTCCGGCGTACTCATTTCCAGATCATGAATGTCGTAATTGAAGTTCAGTGTCTGCAAACCGCGCAGGAGCCCGTTAAAGAAAATTTTCTCGCGGATAAATCGGGGATCAAGCGAAAGACCCAATTTTTCAACATGAAGCCGGCGCTCTTTGAGCATTTGCGACGTCGTAAGTTCGGTGCAAAAATACGGTTTGTAAAATCCAATGCCAATGCTCGCGGTAGTTTTACTGAGCAATAAATTACTTCCTTCACTTCTAATAAAGTTGTCAACTTTTTTCACAACAGAGTACAGCGGCGATTTTACCGCGTTGGAATCAAGCGGTGTCTGATAATAAAATGTCTTCCCGTAAAAGCCTTTCCCTTTTGGATTGATTCCCTGTGAGAACGCGTAGTAATTGAAACTTTTCAATCCGTGGGCGAGCGATGCGTAGTAAAATGTTTCCAGGTCGTTGGCATCGCTCTTTACATAGTGTTCGCGGGTTCCGGCCTGAAACTCGGCAGCCCAGACGGGGCCGTACGGCTGCATTGCTTCCAGGATTTTATTGCACGCAAGATCGGAGTGGGCATTTCTAAACGAAACAAATTCCGGAATATGATCCAATCCAAATACAATGTCCGAGCGCGTACGCATAATCTCTTCGTACGTACTGATCAACATCGGTAATTCGGCGGCGTTGCCGTAAATCCATCCGGGAATGTTGTGTGCAAGCTGCGTGGTAATGCCAAAGCCGGTAATCTTCTTTATCAACGTATCCAGATACAATGCATAGTAATGTCTGTAAAAGAGATGGAAATCATAATACATGCAGTAATCTTGTCTGCTTTCGATTTTCCCTCTGGGAGTCACAATAGCATCAAGTGAAGCAATCGCGCTTCCATGTGTGCTGTTCAGCTCTTCAATCGTTCCGTACTTCTCATTCAGAAATTGCTTGAAGAGCGTTGTCACAGATTCGTTGTAGTCAATTTTTCCAGACAGCCATTGGAATACGCCGACTTCGTTGCACACTTGCAGCATGATAATGGGACCGCCTTTGCTTTCCTGAAAGCGGCCAATAATCGGCATGATCTTGTCATACCACAGGAAAGAATAGCGCAGAAATTCTTCAGACATGTACGACATCAGATCGGGTGAAATCACATTTCCTTGTTCGTCCAACGCATGCGCATTTTTCGTGCAGCGATTTAGAAGCCATGTTGGAAGTCCATGCGATTCATATTCGGCTAGAATGTACGGTCCCGGTTTAACGATCAACTGCAATCCGACCTTTTTACACAGCTCGATATAGCGGATAATATTTCTGGCGGGATGCGTTGCACCTGAAAAATCGAAGACATTCTCTTCATACTCGTGCCAGCCCCAAGGGATATAGGTCGAGGTTGTATTGGCACCTGCTTGTTTCAACAAGACAAGGTGTTTTTCCCAAAGCTCCGGATCGAGCCTGAAGTAATGAATTTCTCCTGAAATGACAAAGGAAGGCTTTCCATCTTTTAGAAAATATCCTTTTGATGCAGCAAAACTCATTGTTCTATTTCCTATTCCTTGATATTTCTTCCGTGACATCGGTCGGCAATCGATTCCGTCTTCCGCCGTCTGCGAAAACAGGGTTCATCTCTTGCCTATCGACTCGTGTGAAACAACCATCTTCGCTCCAGAAGCTATTTCTTGCCATCGAGCCAACCGCCGGTAAATCCTGCACGCAGAAGTCCCTTCACAAGATACTGATTCTTCTTCATCGTTTCCCACACGATGCCGGTGCGATAATTTTCAAGCATGATGATAATCGGCCCCTGATCGATACCAAGATAATCTTTATCAACCCAGCCATTCGGTGTCTTATCCGTTATGTACGTCAGATTGAACGCATCTTTAAATCCATAGTCTGTCCATAAACCGGGAATCCGATCGCGCATTGCCTTTAGCGTGGGAATCGAAATTTCCGGCGTAAATACAATGGACGCGCCGGCAGCATACGGAGTAAGCGTTCCATCATCATTATTCCATGTGGAAGAAAATCCGCGTGCGCCGTATCCAACAAAATTCTTCTCCATGCCGTCCACAATCCTCTTTTCATCGGCTGGACCATCACACGCAGACATGCCCCAAAGATCTGCAGAGTATCCTCTATGCTTGTTTGGATTTGCAATTGCGTATTCACGATTAACATACGTTGAACGGCGGGAATTTTCAAAATAATCAATGCCCTTGTCTTTAATAAATGGATCTTGAATTCCGCGCACATCAACCCAGCAGGCAGTAAACTGATTCCAAAATAACACATCAAAACTGATACATTCATATCCAAACGTTTTTGCCCACTTCAATCGACTGGTGTACGCCGGCCAGGCTGCTTGGCCAATCGGATGCGTTGGAGAGCCAAGTGCGAGGAAGTAGAGAATCATTGACTCATCATACCCTCCAGCTCCCCAGTCCATATCGTGAAGCCCCTTTTCCGGAGTCCAGCCCATGGCAAGAAGGGGCGGACGCGCCTGCATCCACGACCAATCAACACGGCGGTACAATGAATCTGCATAGGCACGGATTTCTTTTTCCGTCGCCGTGTTCCGGTCAAAGTACGATTGAGTGAATAACACGCCCGCCATGAGCAACCCTGTATCTATGGAAGAAAGCTCAACGTCAAGACCAAATCGCACTCCTTTGTCGAATGTCAGAAAGTGATAGAAAAATCCACGATAACCGGCATATCCCTTTGGTCCGTCACCCTGCGGCAAGGACCATAAATATTTTAACGTGACCCGCACCCGGTCCGCTGCCGCCTCGCGCGGGACATATCCCCGCTCTGCGCCGATACCGTCCGCGGTAAGGGAGAAGCCAATCGCGGCGATACTTGAAAACGAAAGACTTGGATAGCGGTCGGGGGTCAATCCTGTTTTTGGATCGACTGTTTCCCAGAAATAATTGAACGTGCGTTGTTCAAGCGTATCCAGAAATGGATCATACAACGCACTTTTTTTTGTCTGACAAAATGATGACATCGAAGCACAGCAGAGTACTGCAAACACAAGAATAAATTTTCTCATGGAATTCCCTTTTTACCGCAGTACCATCATTTTTTTTGTTTCAGTGAATTGCCCGGCACGCAAGGTGTAGAAATACAGGCCGGTTGAAAGATGCGACGCATCGAATGAACTAGCGTGAACACCTGCATCCTGTGTTTCATCCACAAGGCGTGCAATTTCCTTGCCAAGAAGATCATACACTCGCAAACTGACAAAACAGTTTTTCGGCAGTTGATAGATAATAAGCGTTGACGGATTGAACGGGTTGGGATAATTTTGCGACAAGGAAAAACTTTTCGGCATTGATTTCACCGGTTCTACAGAATTTGGAATCACTGCAAACCTTGCTGCCGCTATTCCCCGCTGCACATCCGGATTTTTCATGAATCGATTCCAAACTGATTGGTTCCGATAATTCTCAATCATAATGATTATGGTCCCCTGATCAAGACCGACAACATCGGTATCCCACCACACGGGATTGATTGAGAGATTAAAAGCGTCGCGGAAGCCATACTTCGTCCATAATTGCGGACCGTACGTGTTCCACAATTTATGAACCACGGGAATGACAATTTCGGGTGTAAACGCGATGGAACCTATCGGAGCCGTGGGTGCAATCGTTCCATCATCATCCTGTGCCGGCGGCGCCCCGCGTGCCTTGTAACCATATGGCGAATCACTTGCCGTAATTCCCCATAGTGAGTCGCTGTAACCGGTAAATTTTCCGGGATTTGCAATTGAATAGGCCCGTTGCGCAAGTGTTGCGCGCCGCGAATTTTCAAAGTAGTTGAGATTGTGTTCTCTCATCCAATCGTCGGCGATGTTTCTGAAATCGATCCAGCAATGGGAGTACTGATGTCCGAACAGTGGCGGAAAATTGATATACGTATAACCGTATTGGTTCTTAAAATTCGAATTATATCCTTGCGTCCACGTAAGCCAGGCGTCATAGTCAACCGGATGTGTGGGCGAGCCAAGCGCAAAGATGTACATCAATGTGGCCTCGCTGTACCCAACCCACTGCCCGTAACCGCCAAAACCCGTACCAGGCATCCATCCCATAAGGATCCCCGGATTGAAATTGCGCATTAAGTCCCAATCCATTCGATAGTAGATTGAGTCCGAGAAATTTCGAATCAAGGTCTCTGCAGAATCGGAAGATGTAAAGTACTGCTTTGCATCGATAATGCCGGCAAGAAGCAAAGCAGTATCTATTGTCGACAGTTCGCTATTCCACGCTCGCTTTGCCGTGCTCATATCAAGAAAGTGGTAGAACAGGCCAAAGTTGCCCGCGTAGGCATTTCCACTTCCCTGAGGAGCATACCAAAATGTTTTCAATGCAGTGAGCACCCTGTCTCTTGCTGCTTCACGAGTCACCCATCCATGATCGACACCTATGCAAATAGCTGTTAAACCAAAGCCGACGGACGCGATGCTGCTGTACGCGGTGGCAATTCCGGTGACGGGAGCTCTATCCCGAATGAGTCCCGTGGCGGGATTCGCTTCATTCCAAAAGAAATTGAATGCCGTATGCTGGATGGTATCGAGCAGTGCTTCCGTAGTTATTTGTGCCGAGGCACACGACGTAATGAGGAGAAAAATGGCAATGATCTTTTTTATTTTCACAGATTTGTCCCTGCAAATAGCCGGTGAGTTTTCGGTTGATGGTCATTTTGCCTTGCCGTTTAGCCTAGAACGGCGATAACAGAATGAGTTGTTCCCTGTTCAAATGGCGGCACAATTTTTTCCCGCGAGCCTCTCTCCATACTGTGACGTTCGCCGTCAATCCACAATTCTTTCACTCCACATTGGACGTGGTTTGAATTTTTCACTTCGATCGTGTATGTCGCGCCACGGAATGTACGCTTCACGGTGAATCCATCCCATGATGCAGGAATGCACGGATCGATGATCAACCCTGCCGTCGTTGCCCGGATACCCAGGATCCATTCAAGACCGACCTTAAACAGCCACGCCGCTGATCCGGAGTACCACGTCCATCCGCCGCGTCCGAAATATTTTGAATCGGGTCCTTCAATATTGCCCGCTGTAACGTATGGTTCCGCAACGTACGTATCGGGATGTTTGCCTCGATTGACCGGATTGAGTTTTGAATAAAAGCGGTACGCCGCTTCACCACGGCCAAGCATTGCCGCCGCAATGACCGACCATGTTGCACCGTGTGTGTACACTCCTCCGTTTTCTCTCATTCCCGGACTGTATCGTGTTAAATAGCCGATAAATGCATCGGGAGTTTTGTATGCAGGATATAACAACAATGTTCCGATTTCCTTTTCCAATTTCTGCTCGACAACATCCATCACCTGCTGGGACCGTCGTTCATCAGAGACACCTGCGATGACCGCCCATATTTGCGGATTGAGCCAGACTGATCCTTCACTGTTTTCCCTGCTCCCGAGTTTTTCACCCGAGTCCTTTGTCGCCCCGTAGTAGTATTCGCCGTCCCACGCAATTGTATTCAACATCTCCTTGAGAGCACGTGCCCGCACGCGATACACTTCCGCACGGGTACCGTCATTTCTTTTCACCGCAATGATAGAAAAGTCCGACAGAATTTTGTAAATAAAATGCCCCAGCCATACAGATTCGCCTTTCATATCCAAACCAACGGCGCTCAATCCGTCGTTCCAATCGCCGCTTCCGATGAGAGGCAAACCGCGTGGACTAAATCGATCGAGTGATTTGTCGATGGCCTTCACACAATGGGCATATATGCTTGCTGATGCCGGATCATCAACAAACGGCTCCGCTTCATCAAGAATGGAATAATCATTTGTCTCTTGAAGGTACGCATTCAGTATGAAGGGCAGCCATAACAAATTGTCCATAATTTGGTTTCGCAAGCCGCTTTCCGAAATTGGGTGCCACCAATGATACACCGTTCCATCTTTAAACTGATGCCGCGCATGTAACTGAAGCTGCCGCTTTGTCCTGTCGGGATCAATCGGAAGCCATATCTGACTGTCCTGCAATTGATCTCGAAATCCGTACGCACCGCCTGTTTGGTAGTACGCGGTTCGTCCCCAAATACGGCCTGAAATCGCCTGGTACTTCAGCCACACATTCTCCATCACATTCATTGCATCATCGGGAGTGGAGACCCGAACCGTGTTCAACAATCGATCCCAACGCTCCTGCATCACAGCAAATGCAGCAGCAACATTTTCCGCAGAATGATATCTTCTTGAAAGAAGATTTGCATGCTCTTTTGAATCAGCACAGCCGAGGGTATAATAAATTGTTTTCTCTTTATTCGGCTGCAGTGTCAGAACATTCTGCAAACTTGCAATAGGATCCAGCCAGTTTCCCTGTTTCTTTTTTAACAATTTTTCACGCACAGATGCGGGCATGGACTGATTGCCGTACATTCCAAGAAATGATTCTTTGTCGGTATCGAACGATACCGGCTTGATACTTGAAGAATGGAATGCGACATAAGGCCAGTTTGTATTCCAGTTTCCCCGTTCTGTCGGAACTTCCCACAGGCGTTTTGTGGCAAGTATAGAATGTGTTGCCGCGTTGTATTCCGTTTCTATAAACGATTTGTGAAACTCTCTGTGCCAATCGGGCGATTGACCAAGAGCCCATTCAAAAAATGTGTACAGATTCAGTGTGCGCTTTTTCCTGGAACGATTGTGGACCGTCAGTTTCCATATCTCCACCGGATCATCATTGGGAAGGAACACCGTCAGTTCTGTTTCGATACCGAAGTCCTTTGATCGGATAATAGAATACCCGATGCCATGACGGCATTCATAGAAATCGGGTTTGACGCAAACGGGTTTCCATCCGGCAGACCAGATGTTTCCCTTTTCGTCTCTCAGATAGATGTATTTTCCCCACTCATCTTTAATGAGATCTTGATCCCATCGGGTAAGACGATTAAGTTGCGCGTGCGTGCGCCAGCTATACCCGCTTCCCGTTTGCGACACTGTCGTACCGTAGTCGCCGTTGCTGATAACATTGATCCACGGACGCGGCGTGCACGGCGTAGTGATGACATATTCCTTCCCATCTTTTGAAAAATGCCCGTATTTCGTTTTGAAAATTTTCACTTTCTATCCTTTATAAAACAATCGACCTAAGTTTGATTTTCGTTGAAGATGCCACACGCAGCGGCGCCCGCAGAAACTCTTCATCGTTCCAACAGAATCCTTTCGGGAGAATCACGTTGCGCCTAAAGCCACGGCTCTCCCGTTGGACCACGGTGCCCGTCGGTCATAGCATGCCTGCAAAGTGAAACACTTCACCATATAAACATTTGGTAAGTGCGGCAGGCTGGCTCTTTACCGGCACAAGGATTCTTCGAAAAATACCGCTGTACGGCGGAACAATTTCCCTACAAATATCGCTCACGCGATCAAAACTCTTTAGAATGAAATTCCTATCGTTATGCGCTGCGTTTCTTTCAAGCGTCCCTGATCCGCCCAGCAATAATCCAAATTAAAATTGTAGCCGGCCAGTTCATATTCCATTCCGCCGCCTAGCGTCAAGCCGTCTTCAGAGTCTTTTTGAAATAGATTCTGGTACCCTGCGCGTAAAGCGAGAAACCTTTCAAAAATATATTCCGCTCCAAAGCTCACGCTTTCTGTGTTATCGCTTGGATGAAATGCGTCAACGGCAATGGTGACCTTGCTCGATTCGCCGAATTGCATCGGCATTCCGATCCCGACACGGAACATCACCGGAAGAGGAAAGTCGTTTGTCAATAACTGCGCGGGAATTTGTCCATTGTCGCCGTATTTCTTTGGATCCTGATCATACAGAACCCGCAGATCTCTGCCGTCGAATTGCCCGCGTGTGCCAAAGTTGGAAATGCTTGCACCGAGACGTAGTCCGTCGGGAGAAATCCTATAGATCGTTCCGACACTAAACGACATCGCAGACATTGCGCTGTGCCATATTGTCTCTTGAATGTAGCTGACCTGAATTCCCGCAGAAAACCGTTCGGAAATTTGACGGCCAACGCCTATACCAACGGCAACATCAGATACGGTATACCGTTCACCTGTTCCCAAGGGCTGCGCAACAGTAGTAACATCAATTTCTCCCGAATTGAGAGAGGTAAGGGTTGCGTAGAAATTGGCAATATCATTGACGCCAAAAGTAAAAACTCCGTAGTTATAAGCAATATCTGCAATCCATTGGCTGTACGTAAATTGGGCGGCTGTGCCCGGCAGAAATCCAATAGCACTTGGGTTGTAGTATACAGCTTCGGGTTCGCTGTAATTTGTCACCCCGGCATTTCCCATGCCGGCAATGCGGGCACTTGGTTCAATGGAGAGAAATGCTCCAACGCTTGTTCCTGTTTTAGACTGCGCAGTCAATTGGACCGTAACGAGGGCAACCAGTACAAAAAGAGAAAGTATTTTCTTTGTCATAGTCGTGTCCTCGTTATTTAATAATTGCAAATTTGCCGATACTGGTGCCCGCGCTGCCGCCGTCCACCTGATAGACATACAACCCCGGAGCAACGTCAAGATTATCTTTGGTACGTAAATCCCAGGGCACGTATCCATTCGTCGAGCCGTCCTGTCGCAATGTCTGAACCAATTCACCTCGTACCGTATAGATTCGTATCGTGCAGTTTTGCGGCAGATTCCGAAATTCCAATCGTCTGTCTCCGCGACCCTGTACCTCGAAGGGAGCGGGCTCAAAACTTGCCGCACCAACATACGGGTTGGGAACAACATACGGACCCGTTTTGAATTGTTCTTTTGCAGAGTTTGATTCAATGAATTCCGCTGAAGTCTTAAAGATAAAAACATCTTTCAAACTGAACGGCACCAGCACTTTGAGATCGAACACATCGCCATTGCCGGGAGTAATCGTGGCATTGGTTGCATCTTTCAAACGCACACGCCATGTAATTCGATTGCTTTGTTTGCTGGTGTCTGGTCCGGTTAATATCTGTATCTCATCGGGACTTCCCCCGATACCTGTGAAACTCAGCGTTGAATCGCCGTTGTTGTCCACAAAGAGGAATGACGCCTTTTTATCTCCGGCGGCGGTGTGAAACATTACCGTAAACTTCACCGGCAGGGGATCGTCAAAGCCGGCATGGACGGGCAAGGCTGTATCAATAATGCTATTTGAAAATATTATCGACAGACTATCGGGAAAGCCTTCCCGTTTGTAGTTTACAGGCCATAACCCAATTTGATCAAAACTCAATTTTGCATTCGTTGCGCTCGTGGCCGTAAATTTGCAGTTCGCTGAATCAAGTTGGTACGTAGCCAATGTTTGGATAACCGGTTGAATGCCCACGCCGGATATTCCTGTTCCCGCTCCGTCAAAATCAGTTCCGGTTTTGAAAATTATTTTGCTGTTGTCAGTACTATCAATCAAGCTGTAGGCCAGAGGGTGCACGCTGTCGGGACTGGAAGTGTACATAATTTTCATAATATGATTATTTGGAACAAGCGAAGAATTAAGGACTTTTACAGCCACGGTCCCTGTCCCGCTTCCGGCAATTCTCGCTATACCCGATGCTAACGCCTGCTTATATCCCAGAGCTTTGGGATTTGGCCGCACAACCACAACGTTTTTAGGAAGAGATACTCCTCCAAGCAGCGTTCTTGAAACCGACATTGAATTTTCTGCAGGATAAAAAGTAAACGCGTCCCCTGTTATTCCCTGAACGATGGTGGCGCCAAAATCATACGAAGTAATGGCGTAATAGTATTCCTGTCCATTAACGACTGATGTATCTCGATAGGAATGAACCAATCCCGTTTCATTTCCCAGGTTGTATGCCAATCCGTTGACGATTTGTGATGAAAATCCGCTGATTCCATCTTTCAAATCAAATTGCGCCATCGGATTTCCGTTGCTTGTTTGGGATAGACCGCGGGCGCTAATGACGGTATTCACATCGCTGAAATTGTAGTCCGTGGCGCGGTAAATTTTATACCCTTCAAAATCATTGATGCCGGTTGTTGGATCCGTCGAATGCTCTGCAACATCATCCCAGTATAATTGAACGTAGCCGTCGCCAGCCTCAGCCGTCAGCGTCGGCGTCGGAGGCGGTGTCGCGAATTTGTAGTTCCCATTGTAGATTGTTTGAACCACTTTGACCGTATTTCGCAATTCAGCAAGATCCCATCCAAAAGCCAGGGCCAGACTAAACCGTTCCTGTGTTCCCGCTTTCAAGGTAAACGGACCGGATGCAAAGAAAAATCCGATATTCATATTGTTGGGACTTGTCAGATCGAACGGTGCCGTCGGATCACTTGTTTTATTACCCGTGAAGTAGTCAAAGAAGTATTTTGGATAATCACCGTCATATTTGTCTCTCACCGTTGGCTGCTTTGCCTGCGGAGTCTTAAAGAAGACAATGCCACCGTCTGCCAGAGGCGTAGGCGGATCAGCAATTCTCCACATTCTGAATCCCGTCAAGCCGATTTGATCCGATTCGTGAAGATCTGTTTGACCATAGTTTTGCTCCCCCTGTGTCGGAATTCCATCGCCCTCACCGGCATCATGAGTATTGGGCTCCCCGTCTGCTCCAAAATCATTCAACGCGGCGACCCAATCCAGATCTTCATCTCCGGTCCACCATACACCGGCTTTATACGCAGGGCGATTTTCGAGCTTACCGTATGTCGCCTCAAATTTTGTGATATCATAATGCGCCAGCACGTAGGCTCGAATGTTCTGCTGTCCTTCAATTTTTGTCCCCGGTATGTCTGCTCTCGTCTCATCGGTAATGCCGTCGTTATCATTGTCAATGCCGTCATAAGGTTTTCCGGGAGTTTCCAGATACGCATACCCAAGATATCCGGTCCTGTCACATTGGCTGATCAGATCCACTCCATGACCATGGTTATCCCATGTGTAGACCAGATTCAGTCCGGAAGAAACATCGAACTTTGCATTGTCATCGTCCGATTCGTACACGCCGTCGCAAGGGCTGTAAGCAGATCCGCCGACGCCGGAGTCCATATAAAGTCCGAATATGATGTTTTCCGGACTACCTGCAGCGGGATAATCTGTTGTGCTTTCATTGGCAATATCATAATGCCAGAAAATTACATTGCCTGCCTGCGGAGTTGACCATTGAAAGCCCCGCACCTGTATTGCCAGACCTAGACCCTGGCGAGTCGCATCTCTGGAATCGGGAGTGAAGTTAAAAGAATCATAATATTGATCATCCATTGCTGTGAAGCTTTCCTGATCCGGAGCGAACGCCAGAGACGTACCAAAATACCCGTCCCACTTGCCGTTGTAGGTCGTATCTTTGCCCGGCCACGTCTTGGGCCAGGTTCTGGGATCGGTACTCATGGCCGGCGAACGATCTATATTGATTGCCGGATCCGGTTCAAAATATCCGGGACGTGGTTCAAATTGCATCAAGCGGTTCCTCTTGACACTGGTTGCCTCTCCTTCACGGTAGCCCGTTTCCATAATATTCACGACGACACCATCGTCGTTTGTCCGCCTGGCGAGAACGAAAGGAGTAATACCGTCAGAGTAGTTCATGCCGGAGTTTCTTGGCACTTCTACCGAATGATCTGTATTTAAGTTGGACCCCGATCCGAAAAAATTTCCAACCATTCCGTAATTCGAAAACTCCGTCCGTATATTGTTGGCGCCATGAGTTCCGGTACGGATTGCGTCCGATGTGCCTCGTTTATCTGCCGGAACAGTCGGATAAAGCTGCTGCTGGGAAAGAAGAAATTCACTTCCTGTCATGAAGATGACAAATAGAACAGCACCATATTTTCTCATAGAAGGATTCTCCATAATTTACTGTGCAGCCACAAACTGAGAAAATGCAATACCGATTTCAATCTTTCTCGGCGCATAATACCGCAGCGGGTTTGCCAACGTATATCGGTCTGCCAGTGCCGCTGTCGAATAGTCCGGGCTGCCGGTCGTTGCAAACACATCGCCATTAAAGTACGTTGCGTTAAACAAATTGAAGACACGCAAAAAAGCGTTCATACTAATGCCGCCGACAACAAAACCTTTCTCCGCGCGAAGGTCCGCAAGAAAGCCCATGGGTTTACGGCCGGAATTGGTTTCAATTTGCGACCCGAACCCCGAACCAATTGCAGGTGTGTAGGGAAGGCCGCTCCCAAACTTTAAAATAATACTGACGGCATAGTTGTCGGGCTGCGAGAGCGTTAGACTTCCATTCAGTGTGTGGCGTTGATCCCAATTCAACGGCACCTGCCGCGGTCGTGCATCCATCTTTGCTGCCGCAAGATTTGCAGTTTCCGCAGGATCGCTCGAATTTCCATCCGCAGTCTGCCATGTGTAATCAAGTGTCGAGCTCACAATCCCGACCCGGCGCTGCGATAACGAGATTGTAAATCCTGAGACATTTCCAAAATCTATGTTTGTCACACGCGAATAGCGCGCATCATTATAGGTTGAAATAAATTCAACGCCAAGTAAATCCCGGATGTCTTTGTAAAAAATATTCACTGAAAGGCCCAGCACGTCAGAAAGTGCATTCTTGTATCCAAATTCATATTGCACTGTCCGCTCCGGCTTTACATCGGGATTGCCGATTACTCCGTAATTGGAGGAACTTGGTTGTATGAGTGCCAACACATCGTAATTTGCGTTGCTGAAGATATCTCTCAACGGAGGCAGTTGATAGAAATGTCCATAGGAGAAAAATATTCCTGCAGTCGCTGTTATGGGATAGGACACGCCGAGACGCGGTGCGTACGAAGTCTTTGCCGTTGTTCTTTTGGGATACGAAGCCGGAACACCGGAAATTGCATTTGCCGGATTTGCCGGATCACTTGGCAGGTAGGAACGCGCGTCAAAATATTCGAACCGCACTCCCGCGCGGACTGTTAAGTCGTTCCATTCGATAAGATCCTGAGCGTACGCAGCACCGGAAATTGGTTTGTAAAACTGCACACCGGGATAGTCCGGCGGAAGGTCAACATACCGCTTCAGTACCGTGGCTCCGCCTTCTTGAAGATACACGAGCGTTCCTGCGGTACCAAATTGCAGATCAGAATACTGAAATTCTCCACCGATTTTGAGCTGGTGCGCTTTCGTCACCTGACTTGACAGGGATATTTTCCCGACATACGTGTTGGTCTTTTGACGAAAACGGCTAAAATCTACACCCTGATAGATGACATCGGAATTGGGTAAAGTTACCGGCAATTTTGAAGCATCATACCGCGGATCATAAAAATCATCATATACCCAGTCTGTATAGTCAAAATAGTTTTGGTGCAAACTGACGGTGTAATATGTCGATTGTGAAACAAGATGTGTGATATCAAGACCATGAATGTATGAAATTGTTTTTTGTTTCTTCATCCCGTCCGGATTCAATCTCCAAACATAGGATCCATCAAGTTTTCTGCCTTCGGAAAAATCATACAAGCCCTGATAACTTAGCTCAATACCGGGCAAAGACTTGTTTGTTATTTTTGCGAGGCCGGACCATTCGCGCGTATAACCGAGGGGAACCTCTTTGCCGTCACCAGTCGGTTGCAAATAAGAATTGTCCGTGGGATTATATGTTCGGGTTCCATACAGATAATCATCAAACACATATCGTCTTCCATTCAGAAGAAAATATGTTTGAGGAAGGCCTGTCGGCCCGCTCACGTTGGCCTGAAAACTCTCTGTGGCAAAAGGATGCGCCTTGTATATGAGCCCGCGATTTCCACCGCTCCCATAGACATAGTCGCCGTCGTAAACTTCCGCATTCCACTCAAATTGCTCGCTTCCTGTCTTGAGGACGGTATTCACAACGCCACTCATTGCTTGTCCGTATTCAGCATCGAATGTTCCCGTAATAACTTGCACTTCCTGAATTATCGATCGGTCGATCTTTATGCTTGATTTGTTGTCGTACGCATTGTTGATCGATACTCCGTTTACCTGATATTGTACTTCACCGTCTCTTCCGCCTCGAAAATGTCCGTCCACAACACCGGCTTGAAGGTTCACAATATCTTGAAGTTCCTGTACCGGCAATGACTTAATCTGTTGATCACTGACCGTCGCAACGGTGCTTGTAAGATTCACCTCAACGACCGGCTTCTCCGCGGTCACCACAACTTCCTGCGTTGTGACGATGTCTTCCTGCAATACAGCATCAAGCTTTGTTGTATTGTCCGAACTCACCTGCACTTGTTTCACGGTATAGACGCGGTAACCGACAGACCGAAATTGCACTTCATAACTGCCGGGAGGGATATTAAGAATTGCAAAATATCCATCCGGGTCCGCAGCCGCGCCGAAGTGTGTTCCCACCAAAACGATATTCACGCCGATCAGCGGGGCGCCGGTTTTGGCATCAGTAACGTGGCCTGAAATTTTGCCCGTTGTGCCCGCACAAAGATGAAGAGAGAAAAAAACAGTGACCAAAAGATAGAACCATGAACACTGTTTGTAAGCAGGGGGTAGAGTTTGGTTCATAGCTTTTCCATTCTTGATGGAATGAAAACAATACTGCTGGAGTTTTACAGAAAGAAAGCATGCCCCGATTCTTCATCGGGACATGCTTTCGGCAACCTTACTTCACCAACATCATACGACCAACCACAACCTGATTTGCAGCAGTTCGCAAACGATATGTATACACGCCCGATGCAAACCTTGATGCATTGAACGCCACTTCTTGGTCACCGGGTTGGCGAACACCAAGACTTTGTGTTGCCACAAGCCGTCCAAGAACATCAAACACCTGCAGCGTCACTTCGGTTGTTTGCGGCAATGAGAATTTGATGTTTGTTGTCGGGTTGAACGGATTCGGATAGTTGCCGTAGAGTTTGAACTCTTTCGGTGTAGCCGCGCCATTCTGTGACACCGACAAAGCTGTTGTCGGATCCATCCACATCCATGCGCCACCGTCATTGCCGGCGGTTTCTCTCCCAAACCAGGATCGAGTACCATAGCTTGACGTCCACGGATCAAATGAGTCGCCGTCAAAGTATGTGACACCCAGGAACAATACTCCATCACCGCGTCCTGCCGGGTAGCCAAATTGGCGGAGATTAATTTTCATTTCAGCGGTGTACCCTTTGTCCGCTGTCAGCCCAAGCGTGTCAACCGTTGTTCCGGTATTTAACGCTGTCTTTACCTGGACGGCCGCCCCAGTGGAATCCCATCCACCCTTGGTATAGAGATCCTCCATTCTCATCGCATTACCGGCAGAATCAAGAATAAAAGCGAGACTGCGGACATTGAGCACGGAATCGCCGTTACGCGAATCTCTTGATGTTAGGGTGACGCGGAATCCATCCCAGCGATCCATTGTGCCTGGAATTGATTGCACAACCTTGTCTTTAACATTGAAGCCCAAATAAAGCGTATCACCCTTGTAGAAATACTTGACTGTTGCAGTGTCGGCATCCGTAACTGCGGCTAATCCGCCGTTGACTTGCGGCTGGTATTGACCGCTCAAGTATGCCATGGCACCGGGATACGCATTGCGAATTGTGCTGCTTCCGTATCGCATCAATAATTTGCCGACACTCGCATTTTGCCAGACGGCATCATCAAGCTTTCCATCAAATACCGGTGCTGCGTAGCTGCCGGCACCCGGGATAACAAGGTCCGGCGCTACGGTGGGCAGTGCTCCACTCGTTGTCGTCACAGACGGATTTACACAAACATTAAGATGGCCATTCGAATTGTTGTTGCTCCATGGACACTGCACCCATGCTTTGTTAATGGCGAATCTATTTTTTACTGTATCTGCGCCTCTGTACCACTGCCAATCGGCGTCGTAAATAGCAAGACTGGTCACCACAATATCACCTGCCGTCGCTTTTGCGTTATAGCCGAAAAACTTCAGATTAATCTTAAACTCCATTACATAGCCTTTATCGATTATCGAATCGGCATTAGTCAATCCGTCGACAGTTGTCATGGCGTCCCAAATCTGCGCTTTGAGAACTCCATTTGATGAATCAGTCCATCGATTGTTGCCGCTATAGGCACCTAAATATCCGGGCATAGCACCAACTTTTGCGGTAGCCGGATCAGCCCAATCCTCTGAACACCACGCATAGAAGATTTCTGAAGCCGGTGCGGGTCTGTTCGTCGAGGCCTTATTAATTATGCGCATCAAAACACCTTCCCACTGTGCCGGCCCGGGCCATTTTCCCGCACCAATGGAACTATCCTTTGCAATCAAAGCAATATACAAACTATCTCCATTGACCAGGAACTTAACGGTTGCATTGATGGGATCGGTCGGTGTAACGGGCCAGCCATCAGTGTTGTAACCGGAGCCGGGCATCCCGTTATCGACTCCAAATTTGACCTGAAGGGACTCTGCTTTCGCCCAATCGGCTTCATTCAATTTCCCGTCAAGAGTAATCGGGTTGGTTGTTGTTCGCGCCCAAATAGCATCGGTACGTTTAATCATTTGCCCGTAAGCCGTAACGGCAGAGATCGCCAATAGGCAAACGACAAATGCCAACAGATTTTTTTTCATAACACATACTCCTTTGAGTTTGTGGATTAATGAATCGACCGGTGAAGTTATTTTGTGTACTCACCGTACTGCTGCAATACTTGTAATTTTACGCTGCATTTCCCTCCTTTTCTTGGTTAGACATTGGGTTGATTTTTCTACAACTATTTCTAATCGATAATGTTGTCGGAACAAAAACGTGTGTCACTGCTCCCTTTGTTTTTTTGTGGAGCCGGTCAAAAATCCTGTTGATGGCCATCGTCCCGAGATCATGAATAGGTACATGCACCGTCGTGAGTGACGGACTCAGATACTTGGCAACAGGGATGTCGTCGAAACCGCAGACAGAAATGTCATGAGGAATCCGCAGGCCTGCTTCGCGAATGGCGCCGATGGCGCCGATAGCCATGGAATCATTCGAGGCGAAAATCGCCGTTGGACGATTGGTGCCGCGAAGAACCTGACGCACCGCATTGAAGGCAGATTCTTCCGTAAACTCCCCATCGAGTTGCATGGCCGGATCGGGCATGAGGGTATACGCAGTGTATGCCGCAAGGTAGCCGTTCAGTCGCTCATGCGATTCGCTGTTGGTGGTGCTTCCTTTGATGATTGCAATTTTCCGATGACCGAGCGACAGAAGATACGACACCATATCCTTTGCACCGCCAAATCCATCCGTAGTTATAGTGTCGTAGAGTGGATTATGCGTGCGGCAATTGAGCAAGATCACCGGCAGATCTTTTGGCAATGTGGCGAGCAGGATTTCCGAATCGATTTGCGGCGACATGACCACGAGCCCATCCACACGGCCGCGCATGAAGCGAAGCGCCGCTTCAATTTCTTTGCTGTCGTTGTGAGAACTCGATACGATGAGATGATGCCCCTGCGCCTGAACGGCCGCATCGGCGCCGCGTATGACTTCAGAGAAAAACTCTCCATGAAGATCCGGCAATAAAAGTCCGATTGCTTCGGTGCGTCTCATGATCAAACCGCGTGCGGCAGGATTGGGGGTATACTTCATCTTGTGCGCAACAGCCAGCACCCGATCGCGCGTCTCTGGTTTCACTATCCCCTTCTTGTTGATCACCCGGGATACCGTGGCGATCGACACACCGGCCTTCTTCGCAACCGCTATGATGTTTGAGCCCATATTTCCTATCCACCGAGAACTTGCATAAAAAATGTAAACCTTTACATTCTAGACAACAGCGCTACAATTGTTGGAACACTTTTTTCAATGGAATATCACCGGAGGATTGCTGAACAGATCGAAAGAATGTAAACCTTTACATTCTGGAAGACAACTTAGGAGAATTACGCTTCATTGTCAAGTACAATTTGGTTCGCCATGCACATTCCCGGTAATGTGCGCATTAGTGCTATTTTTAACCAGAAAACACGCCCTTTCCCGATTGGTTGTCACCATACCCTCTATGACAGATTTTCGTGACACCTGTTTCTCTACTACTGGGGGTCATTGGTTCATACCAGCTTTCCGCATTTTCCTTTTCATCGGTTTGATCCTGTATGCGATGGCCGACACAAGTCTGCATACTCGATGATTTTGAAGCACTATCACATTGGATACCCGCTACTACGGACGGCGATGCCCGTACACTCGATCTGTTGACAAATTCAGGTCGCAACGGAAATGGCCGGATCCGTCCTTCCGTTGAGACGTTTTCCCTGTTCTGTGAACTACAGGGGCGATGGCAAGTTATTCGCACCTCATTCACCTCGCAAGTGTTTTTCATTCAACCAAGCTGACAAATGGCTCTAGCGCATCAACACCATTTTCTTCGTGACCACGCTATTTTCCCATGCTGAGGCGATAGATATAGACGCCTGATGGAAACTGTTCCCCATTCCATCTCACAATATGCGAACCGGCATCCTGATTGCCATGTACAAGTGATTCCTGCTCTTGTCCGATCAATGAGTAGATGGCGAGATGAACAATTCCGGCGGCAGGAATCTCATATGAGATGCTTGTGGTCGGATTAAACGGATTGGGAAAATTCTGCGAAAGGTCAAATCGCGCAACTGTTTCTGTTTGCCTTTTGACATTGGTCGTTGTTGTGTAAGTAATTTTCAACGATGGGCGATTTGCTGCTGCTGCATTGTCGCGTGATTCGAATCGCTTCGCTGTAGCGTTCGCCGTTTCATCGCCGATGATGATTCATCCAAAATTTGTAACTGGTGCATCCAACCATTGCTGAACGTCAGCAACAAGTTGTGGGGTTGATGGCCAGGCATAGCTATCGATCCCGCCGACACTGGTGGTGCCGCTGGTTGTTACGACAAAATCGCCGCCGGGATTTTTCCAGAAGGTCGTGCTGTAAAACGTGTGAATCCACGTTGCATCCCCCGTCGTCGCGGTCGCGCCTCCTCCCTCGTTTCCCGATGAGTTCGATGTCCCTTCCCCCCAATCCGCTGTAAGCCGGTACAGCGACACAGGCGTTGCGCCGGCAATAGTCTTCGACATATGAAACGCCGGGACAACAGAGACTATGGTCGATCCTTTCGGAACCACCGATGCAATATCGAATTGCACCACAGCGCGTCGTATCAATCCTCCATTGGACGTCTTGCTGACGAAGAGATAATCTCCCTTTCCGTCACCGAGGGCGCCTGCGGAATTTTCGTACAGCGTGTTATCCTTCGCCGGGGCAATTGTCACCACGGTCTGACCGGTGGAGGCCGCATTCACAGCTAAAAGCAACAGCACACAGTAGAAGAGATGCTTCATCCGTAGCTCACTCCTAGATAGTTATGAATCGTAACTACTCAGCGTGGTTGAGGTCAACCTACTAAGTGGTTGATATAAAAGAAAATATAGTTTGTACAAGCAAAATATGATTTGTATCTTGTGTATGTGAAAACGCCAACACTGATACGAGAACAATGCTACGA
>Ga0182027_10000077_pt1 | contig 144199 bp, 132 predicted proteins | sample 712E1DmetaG_FD_121300 | JGI IMG/M metagenome (GOLD analysis project Ga0182027, IMG submission 121300) | Permafrost microbial communities from Stordalen Mire, Sweden - 712E1D metaG (Illumina Assembly) | ecosystem: Environmental > Terrestrial > Soil > Wetlands > Permafrost | place: Sweden...
CGCTCGGCCTTCCACGGTTGCTCGATGTCGTCTAGCTCAACCGAACTGAACCGCCGTATGCGGACCCGCATGTACGGTGGTGTGGCAGGGGAGAGTGGGTGACCACTCCCCCTATGCCGATTGCCGTCTTGGAGCCCTTGTCTCAGCCGGTCGGCACCCAGGTTTTACTGATGACTGACGGCTGAAAGCTGACGGCTGCCCCTAAGTCCTTATTCCAGAATATTTTAAATATAAGTCCTTTAGATTCAAAGACCGAAGCAGAAAATTCCCGCCAACCCAATGATTCCATTAGATAGGGGGAGGGGGGGTGCCAGTACTGACTAGTAAATAGGTGTATACAGTGGAGCGCCGGGCGTCCTCGCCCGGCCAGAGGAGCGCCAACGGAACCGCCGCGGGCCAATATAAGCGCGCCGGAGCGAGAGCAAGGTGCCCCAGGTTCGCGCCCGTCTTTTGGGCGCTAACCTGGGTGCTCGCAGCTCACCCGTTCCATCTCGATTTCTTAAGCGCCGGAGCGAGAGACCTTCGTCTCGTCTTCTTGCGCTCCAGCCAGCGCCTTTCGAACTTTCTCCACTTCCTCCGCCATCGCGAACTTCAGCTTCTCGATGCCCTCGCCGGTCACCGCCGAAATCGGATAGAGCTTCAGCTTCTTGCGCGTAGCCCACTGCTTCAGTTTCTTGAGCTTCTCGGGATTCGCCACGTCGATCTTCGACGCCACCATCAGCGTCGGCTTCTTTTCCAGCCCTGCCCCGAAACTCGCCAACTCGCCCCGGATCACGTCGATGTCCTTCACCACGTCGGCCCGCCCGCTGCTGTCGGAGACATCCACCATGTGCACCAGCAAACGCGTGCGCTCGATGTGCCGCAGGAATTGCGTTCCGAGGCCCGATCCGGCATGCGCGCCTTCGATCAAACCCGGAATGTCGGCGACGACGAAACTCTCTTCTTTTCCCTTGTCGCCCGCTAACACGACGCCGAGATTCGGTTCGAGCGTGGTAAACGGATAATCCGCAATCTTCGGCCGCGCCGCTGAGATGCGCGAGATCAGCGTCGATTTGCCCACATTCGGATATCCCACGAGGCCCACATCGGCGAGCAACTTCAACTCCAGGCGGAAGTTACGTTCTTCGCCCGGACGTCCTTCTTCGTGCTCGCGCGGCGCCTGGTGCGTCGAAGTGGCAAACTGAGCGTTGCCGCGTCCGCCGCGTCCGCCGCGCGCGATCACGACGCGTTCATCGGCGCGCGAAAAATCGTGAACCTTCTCGCCCGTATCCTCGTCGAAAACGATGGTGCCCACCGGCACTTTCAGGACAATCCCTTCGCCATCGCGACCAGTTTTCTTCGAGCCCTCGCCGTGCCGTCCACGCTGGGCGGTGTATTCGGGGTTGAAACGGAAGTGCACCAGCGTATTGTGGCGCTCGCTCGACTCCATCCAGATGTCGCCGCCCCGGCCGCCATCGCCTCCCGAAGGCCCGCCGCGCGGAATGAACTTCTCCCGCCGGAAGGCCATGCAGCCGTTGCCACCGTCTCCAGCCTTCACTCGAATTTTGGCTTCATCGATAAACACGGTGTGCAATCCAGCTAGGGAAGCCGGTCCTCGCCCGTCCAGCGGAGCGAAGCTCCGCAGCTTTCGCCAAAACGAAAAAGCCTCGACGCGAAGCCGAGGCTGATGCTGTGGCCTGTGTGGCGCCGGGGCTCTGCCCCGGCCCGCCCTTGTCTTCAAACCCTTACTTCGCTTCGATCGCCTCGGGCTCGACCATCACAAATTTCCCCATCGACCCCTTGTCGATGAACTTGATGCGCCCCGTGATCTTGGCGAAGAGAGTGTCGTCCTTGCCGCGTCCAACGTTCAGTCCGGGCTTCACCCGCGTGCCGCGCTGGCGGACGATGATGGTGCCGCCGGGCACCAGTTGTCCGCCGAAAGCTTTAAAGCCAAGTCGCTGCGCGTTCGAGTCGCGCCCGTTTCGTGAAGTGCCTTGTCCTTTTTTATGCGCCATAAATCAGTTCCCGATTCTCAGTGGCCAGTTGCCAGTAAATTCCAATTCAGTACAAATGTCATCCTGAGCGGAGCCGCGCCAAGAACGAAGCGATTGGCTCGGCGGAGTCGAAGGACCTCTTCTACTCTTTTTTCTTCTTCGCCGCTGCCTTTTTTTTCGGCCCCGATTTCTTTGCGTGGGCGTGAGCTACGTGCTTCTTCGCCTTTTTCCCGGGCCGCGCCGAAGTCTTCACTTCTTCGCCTTCCGCGTGCGCCTTCTTCACCTTCTTCTCTTTCTTCGGAAGCTCAGGCGCTTTGAACGACTGCCCATCGAAAGCGATCTCAGTGATGCGGACCGCGGTATAGTCCTGCCGATGTCCACGCAGCTTCTTATATTGCTTCTTGCGCTTGTAGTGGAAGACCAGGATCTTGTCGCCGCGTCCCTGCTCAACCACCTCGCCGGTGACGAGCGCTCCCGACCCCGCAGGCACAACGCTGCCCGCTTCCGCCGAAACCGCCAGCACGTCGCCGAACTCGACCTTGCCGTCCTTGTCGTCCTGTGTCTCGACTCGAATCACGTCGCCCGGGGCTACGCGATACTGCTTTCCACCTGCGCGGATCACCGCGTACATAAACTCTCCTTATGCTCGTGCAGAGACGGGGCTTTGCCCCGTCCGCAGCTCGGCAAAATACACTCTTGTGCTTGCTGTTTTCCCGCTGCGGCTTCTGACCGGAAACGCGGCGCGGCCCCAGAACGGGTCCGCAAGTACAGGCAAACTCATCTAGTCTATCGTGCGCTGTGGAAATCGGTCAAACGGCAGTCCGCGGAAGATGCGGCTGCGGGGGCCCCTATCGCGGCAGCGGATCGTTCATGCTGGCGATGGCGTAGCCGATGACAGCCATGGCGGCGGCGTTCTCGCGCAGATCCCGTGGATCGACTTTGTCGAGCGTATCGGCGGCGGTGTGGTGATAGTCGAAGTATTTGCGGCCGTCCTGGATGATGCCGATGCCGGGGACGCCGGCTTCCACCATGGGCTCGATGTCGGAACCGGGACTGGATTCAGTGGAGCGAAAGACCGTCGCGCCGACGGGGCGCAGGATGTCGCGCAGCGGCTGTAAGGCGGCGATGGCAGCGGGCGACATCTTCACGTGGAAGCCGAGGGGATGGCCGGCTCCTGAGTCGCTCTCGATGGCGGCGATGTGGTTGGGAAATTCCGCGGCGTGAGTTTTGGCATAGGCCTTGTTTCCGCCGCCGCCATTTTCCTCGTCCATCCACGCGATGACGCGCAGGGTGCGGCGCGGGCGTATGTGCAGGCGCTGGAGAAGTTCGGCGGTGGCCATCGAGATTACTACTCCGGCGCCGTCGTCGATGGCGCCGCGACCGAGGTCCCAGGAATCGAGATGCCCGGAGACGATGATGATCTGCTCGGGATGCTCGCTGCCTTTGAGGTCGGCGACGACGTTGTAGCCGGTGGCATCGGGCAGGCCCTGCGGAGTGAGCGTGAGGTGCATGCGGACTCGTCCCTGGGCGGCCAGGTGCTCGACCAGGTCGGCATCTTCGGCGGCGAGAGCGGCGGCTGGAATTCCGGCGGGAGTGCTGTAACCGGTATGCGGCAGGCGATAGTCGGCCCCTCCAACGGAACGGATGAGCGACGCGACGGCGCCAAGTTCAGCAGCTGCTTTGGCGCCGCGGCTGCGATAGACAACGGACTCGCCGTAAGCTTCGAATGCCATGCCAGCGAGGGCTTTGCGCTCGTCGTAGGGGACGTTGAAGAGGATAATCTTGCCGGCAACTTTTTCGCGGCCGAGAGCGGTGAGTTCGTCGAAGCTGTGGACTACGACAACGTCAGCTGTAATGCCTTCGGCCGGAGTCGCGGAACTGCCGCTGATGGTGGCGAGAACGATGCGCTGCGTTGTTTCCGGCACCTGGCCGGGATATTCGACGAGTTGGGCTTTTTCCTCACCGCGAATCCAGTGGGTGACTTGCGCCGGCTCCAGGTGAACATCGAGGCCGAGTTTGCGCATCTCGGCGGCGACATATTCGGCAGCGGCCTGCGCTTGCGGCGATCCGGCAGGGCGAGGGCCGATGTTCTCGGTCAGGTGCTCGAGCTGATGCCAGGCGTAGTCGCTGGTGAGAGCGGCATCGCGCAGCGCCTGCAACTGGTCGCGCAGTTCCTCGGAGAAAGTGGGCGGAGCGAGCAGCGGCTTGGGCGGCGGAGTCTGGGACCAGGCGGCGAAAGTGGCGGAGAGCAGGAAGGCGCAGATCGGAGTCAGGGTTTTTACGTTGGGTATTTTCATTGCGGAGATTCTCATTCCTAAAACATTTCTCGATCTGGTATGGTGTGCGGCCCTCAGTCGTCCCTGCGGAGTCTGTGTCGTGCCGTCCCTAGCGGGACTTGATTTGTCCTATTCTTGCCTTCCCGGCACTCACGTGCCGAGCTTTCCTGTTCTGCCGCTCCCGCGGCTGGAAATTCCCCCGCAGCCGGTCATGGTTGGTTCGCGGCTGCTCCGAGCGCGGGCGCGGGGTACTCGGGGAGTTTCTGCTTGACGGCTTGCGACCGCTTGACCTGCAGCTCGTCGAACAAAAGCGCGGGGCTGGCGACGCTGAACCAGACTGGCTCGGGGCGGTTTTCTGTCGCGGGCGCGGTTCCGGCGGAGATGAGATCGCCGCGCAGAGAGCGGACGTCGAGATCTCCGAAGACGCCACCGCGCACGAGTTCTTCATGCGCGTCTTTGGTCCATATGCGATAGAGGAGCCTGGGTTCGAGGCTTGGGCCCATAGTTTCCACGTAGAGCCCGTAGGGCAGGTCGCGCTGTTTGCAGAGTTCGATCAATTTTGCTTTGAGGCCGGCGTCGGGCTGGGGATCGGTCGATTGCAAAATAAGATTGCCGGGGTCCGGAGCAGGCGCGGCGGCGGCGGCGGCGCGTCCATGACCATTCGAAGCGGGAAAGTCGCGAATGGGTTGGCGTCCGATGAGGTAGGAGACGAGCTGTCCTTTCTCGATGAGCGAGACGCGCTGGGCTTTCACGCCTTCGTCGTCGAGCGTGTAGTTGCCGAATAGCGGCTGGCCGGAAATGGTGGAAATCGTCGGGTCGTCGAACACATTGATGAAATCGGGCAGCACGCGGGACTTATAACTGCTGGACCACTTTCCCGTGGTGCGGGCGTTCTCGCCGAGTTGCGGTTTACGGCCGAGAAGATTCGGCTCAACGAGTTCGGTGACAACGGTAGCGGCAGCGTCGTTCGAAAACAGGACCGGCCCGCGATATTCCTCGTCGACGACCGGGGCGTCTCGCAACAACCTTAGCGTTTCAAGGATGCGGGCCGTGGTCTTCAGGAATTGTTCGCGAGTCGGGAGCTCCTTGAGATCGTTTCCCTGGTCGGCGTGCGAGCGTTGCAGCAACATGCCGTCGGCAGCCTGGGTCGATCCCGCGATGGAGATGACGAAGCGCGTTTTACCCGAGCGGGCGACCGTACCCTCGGAGTTCAGGAAGTAACGGTTCTGGGCGCTGAAACGCAGCGCGGATTCAAAGGTCTCCAGTTCCTTGTCGGTGCGATATTGCGCGGAAGCCTCTTCGAGAAGATGAGTCCAGGGAGTGAAGTCAGTCGAAGCAAAATGGGCGAGCGGCTCCATGGATTCAACGGGCGCGGCTTTGGCGAAATCGTCGACCGGCTCATCGACTTTCAATTGTTTCAAAGCAGCTTGCTTGGCGGAGAGCGCTTCGGTGGCCGCCTTGTACGCGCGATCGGTGGCGAGCCAGATGCGATGACGGATGGCGAAGACATCGTCGTCGGATGAAACTAGGTCGATGGTGCCTTCTCCGGTGCCGAAGAAACTGTCCTGCTTGTAGTCGCCGACGCGAACTACGACGCGCAACAGGCGGGCGTGATCGTGTTGCTGGTTGCGCAGGGCGCCGAAAACTGCGCTCGCGTCGAACTGGTCGAGTTCGGTGACGCGGTATTCGATGTAATACGGCGCTTGCACATTGTCCATTTTCAGGTTGGCTTTGGAGCGGTCCATTTCTTCGCGAAGAGCGCGGAGGACGACATCGCCGGAAGCCGGATCGGCGGCGCGGGCGGAGGTTGACATGGCGCAGAGGATCGCGAACGCTAGGAGTGCGAACATTGATTTTGGGTGGCGCAGCGCTTCAGCGCTGCGATTGCGGCATGATTGTGAACGCGGCTTTAGCCGCTGAGGGAAGGCGTCTTCAATCATCTTGGGGCGGCTCATTGTTTGCCTCCCTTATCGCCGGTTGCGCCGGGCGGAGGCGGAAGAATCGGAGGACGCGTGTCGCCGTACTTTCGTTTCTGCACTTCCATTTCGGAAAACAGCATGGCCGGAGAGGCCGCGGATACAGCAACGCTACCGGACTCGGCTCCGCAGATGCCATTGAAGACGCTGGTAGTGTCTCCGGTGGCGGCGATCTCGGTCAACACGGTGAGCGGAGTGCCAACGATATCCACGCCACGCACCAGTTCATCGGGACGCCCATCCGCGTAAACGCGCCAGACCATGACGGGCAATACCTGAAACGCTTGCGGCAGATCGCGCGTGGTCAGCGTGAATCCGCCCTGGATGTCTTCGAAGTAGAGACCGTAGGGCTTTCCCTGCTTCTTGATTTCTTCGATGAAGCGGGTGCGCAGTTGGGCGTCTGGAATAGTCTTCGAAGAAGTCACGATGAGATTGCCCTGGCGGCCAACCGGCATCAATCCAGATTGGGCGCGACCGTGCCCGTTCGAGTTGCTGAAATTCTTCACGGGCAATCGTCCCATCAGAAAATTCTTCAGGATGCCGTCCTTGACCACCTCGACGCGCGCGGCCGGAACACCTTCGTCGTCGAAGCGATAAAAGCCCGACAGCTCCGTGCCGGCGAGAGTGTGCAGCGTGGGATCGTCGGTGACGCTGAGGAACTCGGGCATGATTTTTTCGTTGACCTTCTTGGTGAAAGTTTGCCCTTCGTCGCGGCCCCTCTGGCGCTGTCCTTCGACGCGATGGCCGAGCACTTCATGAAAGAAAACGGCGGCGGCGCGCCCCGAGAGCAGCGCGGGACCACTGTAAGGTGCGGCGAGCGGAGCGGCGCGCAACGCGCTCATGTCGGTCGCCATCTTCTTCACGCTCGCCGCCACTTCCGCTTCGGAGGGAACTTTTGACGGGTCGGGAAACTGGAAGGTTTCGACGCGCATCAGTTGCATGCCGTCGTCGGCGCGGGTTTCCGCCTGGATCATGACGCGAAAGATGGCGTCGGCGGTGACAATTTTCGTGCCTTCAGTCGAGACCAGGTAACTGTGGCTGCGCTCGGCGTAGAGAAAAACCAAGGACTCTTCGACTTGCGGATACTGGCGGAACGAAGCGGAATAACGGCGGGCCAGTTCCTCCCAAGCCTTTTGCTCGGGAAACGCAGGCGATGGCGTTTTCTCGATGTAAGTCGAGGGCTTCTCCTGGGAAAAGTCGGGCGAGTCGTCCTCGTCCTTGGCGCGGACGGCGGTCTTGGTCTTCACGTTGGTGTAGGCTTGGCGGGCCTTGCGGTACTGCTCGTAGGTCAGTCTCCAGAGGACGCGAGCGATGGCGTCGGGGTCGTCCCGCTGCGGAAGCTGGCCGGAAGAAATGCCGGAGTAGCGTTCCTGGTCGTGAGTGTTATCGAGAGCGGGAGTGCCGATGCGCATGCTGACGTCGGCGGCGCGGTGACGGGCATGAGTGGACGTGAGGATGCCACCTTGCGCGCTAAGTACGACCAGCGACTCCCCGTCGGTCACGTTGTAGCTGGTGAAGTAGGGCGCGGGATCCTGCTTGGCGAGCTCGAACTGGCCGCGATGCAGTTCCTTCTCCATGGTTGCGAGCAGGAGATCGTCGGACGCGGCGAGTGGCTTTTGGGCGTGCAGCGGTTCTTGGCCAAAGATGGCAAGCAGCGACAGGAGGATGATGATTAGGGAGATGACTTTTTTGAAATTCATTGGAAACCGCGAGTGTACAGGAGCGGGCGAAACAAAAAAAGCGGCCCCTTTCGGGGCCACCTTTTTCAAAGAGGCGAAAGTGGCGGGAATCTGAGGAGACTAGCTTGACGCCGCTCCGGGATAGGAACGGACACGTGGAGATGCCTAGAACATCGAGAGTGAAGTTTCCAACGGAGGCCACCTCTTCAGTGAAATGGGAATGAGCATTTGCGGCACCAAAGGGGTAAGTGGGTGTGAGGGCGAGTCCCATTTTGGGAACCTGTTCCAAATCAGAATTTTAGGGTGAATCTCCGAGACGCAAGGGTCGGAACCTGGTCACAAGGCGTTGTGACACTGGATGCACAATGCTGCACATTGGCAGGAATTCCGGGCAGAAGCAGTGTGGAAGCTTCCGGCTGGCCGACCACTCACCCAGAACCTCATCTTCGCGCTTGCCAGAATCTCATTTGCGCAGGTATCGTAGATCGGGTCGCGCTAGTCTCCGAACGAGGGTAGGATGCGTTTTCACAGACGCCAACTGCTACGAATCCTCTCCTTTGCTTTTGGGTCGGGCTTCATCTTGAGCCGGGATCGACTAGGCATAGCGGCGCAGACGGGCACACAGCCAATGACCTCTCCTCCCGCTGCGGGGGCACTTGTTAGGAATGGGGTCGCTACAGGAGCGGAAATGGAAAAAGTGACGGGAATCGGAGGGCTATTCTTCCGAGCGCACGATCCGAAAGCGTTGGGGAGTTGGTACCAGCAGCACCTGGGAGTCTCGCTCACACCATCGAAGGAAGGGGATCCCGTTTGGGAGCAAGAGGCAGGCCCCACGGCTTTCACTCCTTTTCCTGAGACGACCAAATATTTCGGGGATGCCAGCAAGGTCTGGATGGTGAACTTTCGAGTTCGGGATCTCGACAAAATGGCAGCCCAGCTACGAACTGCAGGGATAGAGATTAAGGTTGACCCGGAATCTTATCCCAACGTCGGACGGTTTGCCCGCCTGCATGACCCTGAGGGAAATCCAATCGAATTGTGGCAACCTGCCTAACCAAACGCTCGACGCCAGGTTACTAAGCAGTGCAAGACTGTTTCTGATTACGAGCAACTCGGAACAATAAAGCCTTTAGTCGGCGCTGATGGGGCTTCGCCCCGTCCCCACACGAAAGAAAAGCCCCCTCGAAAGGGGGCTTGCGATAAATCACCACAGGTTTCTAGCTGTCGCCGGCGACCGTGCGCACCTTACCAGGCAGGAAATGGTAGGGCGGCCAAGGACCCGTCACGATCAGTTCACAATTCTTGAGTTGCTTAGCAGCCGTGTTGTAACGGTTCTGATATTTTTCGATCGACTTGGTGTCGATGAGGTGCGCGATATCGAGCAACATGCCGTCGGCATCGACTTTCTTGCAACTGACTTCTTCCTCGAGGGGATTAAAAAGCTTATGCACCTGGACGGAGAGGGCGCGGGCCTTGGTCTGACGTTCGCGCTCGCGGGACGCCTTCTCGCGGAGCTTGGTGAGGTACTCGCGGCCGACGGTATCGGGCAAGACAATCTCTTCCATGGCGCCGCGCAGCGAACCGTCGCGGACCATCAGCTTGATGCGCATTTCGGACTTGCCACGGAGCCGGGCCACGCTTTCACAGAAAGTGCGGCGGTTGGAGCGAACCGCTTGACGGATGGCGTCTTCGGTGTCGAAGATCGTCCCAAAGCGGAAGGGCAAGACGGTCGCGGTGCGGAAGCTCTGGCTGACAACGCGGGCATGCTCGAGGACGGACTTTTCGTCGAGTTTGGAGGTTGCGCGGTCATATTCGCTGACGATCACCGCGAACTCTCCGCTCGGGTAGCTCATAACGGGAGCGGAGTTCACACCCTGAATTCCATCTAGAACGAAAGGACGGCGGGCGCGAACACCGTTGGCGAGGGTTTGATGTTCCGTGAGGCAGTACGCGTACCACGACATGCATTCTCTCCGAATTGCACCGGGGTCTTGGGCACCCCTTTAGATTTCGTTTAAGGCTAGGGCTGCGTTTCTACCAGGAAGTTTTGATTTGTTTGGACAAGGTGAACGCGAAATGCCGCGTCCAAGGCCATATTACTTCCGGTCCGTGTTATTTGCAACCTTTCTTGCAATGACTGCATCGCCGATCTCGTCTCAATATGCTACGAGAGCGTCCGACGGCCGGTTGCAAAGTCAGCCGTCGGCGTCGGCGCCAAAATTGCGAGAAAAGTGACTGTTCCACGACTCGGTGGCAGCTCCGGTGCGAGTAGCCCATTTGCGCCAATGTCGCCGAGGGTCACATTCGGGTCGTTGATTTTGCGCCGCCGGCAAATTCAAGGGCCGCGCTTCAGCGAGCAGAAATTATCGAGAGGCTTCAGGATTTCTGCTGCTTTTGGGCAGCGGCACGATCTTGCAAAGCGATGGTGACCGCGCGCAGCATATCGCCCGCGGGAGCGGGTTTGCCGGTCCAGATTTCAAACTGGCGGGCAGCTTGCTGCACGAACATTTCGACTCCGGGGATGACGGCAATTCCCTTGGCGCGCGCCACTTGCAGCAGGTGGGTCTCGACCGGATCGTAGACCATGTCGAAGACGACACGGGCTTGAATCTCCTGATCCTTAAGCGGGCAGTCGCGTGTGTTGCCCATGCCAACGGGAGTGGCGTTGACGATGATGTCGAAGGCGATCTTGCGCAGGTCGGCGCGTTTGATGGTTCGCGCCTTGGCCTGGCGGGCGAACTTCTGAGCTTTGACGGCAGTGCGATTCAGGATCCAGACCTCAGCGCCGCGCTCTTTGAGGCCGAACACCGCAGCCCGGGCCGCGCCCCCGGCGCCGAGCACAAGAACTTTCGCGTTCTCGATGGAAAGACGCTGTTCGAGGGGACGAAGTACGCCGGCGATATCGGTGTTGAAACCGTACAGCTTGCCTTCCTGGCCGCGAACGACAGTGTTGCAGGCGCCGATCTTGGCGGTGTGCGCGTCGGTGTTGTCGAGATAGGGAAGGATGGCCTGCTTGTAGGGCATGGTGATGCTGAGACCGTGGAGCGGAATCTCGCGCACACAGTGGATCAGATCCTTGAGCGTTTTAGCGTGGAGAGGAAGATAAACGCCGTTCACGTTCTCGCGCCGCAGTGCCGTGTTCATGATGACGGGAGACAGGGAATGCTCGATCGGATCGCCAGCGACGCCATAGATGCGAGTGGCGGCGTCGACTTGCTCGATGCGGTAGATACTGCGCAGATCGCGCGCGCTGACCTGCCCGGCCGCGGTTTTGAGATCCGCGCTCACCGCGCCAAAGGTGAAAACGCTGCCGGCGCGCACGCCCAGCACTCGGCTGATGATGCCTTGCTCTCCCATGCACAACCCGATGAGCGCGTGCTTGTCGCTCTGGGTTTGCAGAAACTTCATCATGGAAGCGTTGTCGGAGAGCGTGGTGGCGGTGGTGACGACCTTGTAGAAGTCGGCCGGGATCTTCAGCATTTTCTCCAGCGTCTCATCGAGCTTGCGGGTGGCGTGGAAATCGTGGAAGGAGACGATGAGTCCGGCGCGGCTGCGCAGGCGCGCAACCGCTTCGGGCTTCGCTTTCAGCGCGCTCTGAATTTCCAGATCGAGAATCTGACAACCGGCGGCGTGGGCCTTGGCGAGGACATCCAATTGCGAAGCCAGCGATCCTTTGAACTTGCCGCCATTGTCGGCGCGGCGGCAAGTGACAATGGCGGTGACATACTGATGGGTCTCAAGAAAACGATGGATATTGGGCAGCGCGGCCAGAGGCTGCTTCAGGTAATCCAAACGGAACTCGATGAAGGGATTGTCCCGGGCCATGGACTCAGCGATCGCGAGCATGTCTTCGGCAGAGTCGCCGCTGAGGGCAAGGCAGACCCTAGGCAAGCGCATAGGCAGGAAACGGGGCGCGACAATGGAAGAAAAAGCCAAGGCCATTTGTTTTCAACGTCGGCGCGATATTACAGTGCTGCAAGCGCAGATGCAACATTAAGGTTGCCAAATGGCTCCGAAAAGCACTTTGGGAGCAAGAGGGATAAACACCCTCGTAACCTTGACCCTTCCCTAAGCGCTTGTTACTTTTCGGCTGTAACCCTTGTCTTCCGAGAAAGATAGCCGGGAACCCCCGAAGCGGTTGGGAGTTGGAGATAACATGAAGAAAACAGGACTGTTATTGCTACTGATGATGACGGCGACCTTCGCGGCGCCCCAGCAGTCGACGACTGCGGTGACGCCCGATGCCGACGGTATCGTCCATACGGCGGTAAACGTGCCATTCGTGCGTTTCCAGACGCCAACCGCGGCCGACATTTATTGCGCCGGATTTATCACCAAGGACCGGATTCCCGACGCGAACTACGTAAACGGGGGCCTGCAGACACCGACTGCGACCAAGTTCGAAATCGGGGAACTGGTCTACCTGGCGGGGAGCGGCTACCAGGCGGGACAACTTTATTCGGTCGTTCGTGAAATACGCGACGTTAACGAGTATGAAATCTATCCGGGGCAGAGGAAAGTACTGGCTGCCGCCGGCCGTCCGTACGGGGAAATTGGGCGGGTGCGGGTTGTTGATACGCGCAGCCACAGCGCCATCGCCCAGGTGGAACTCAGTTGTGATCCCATCAACCCGGGAGACGTAGTCGTGCCTTTCGTGGAAAGACCGCCGGTTGCGTTTCACGTGCCGGGGCATTTCGACCGGTTCGCGCCGGCGAATGGCAAGCTGACCGGACGGATCGTGCTCGGTAAAGATTTTGACAGCGAACTCGGCACCGGCATGAAGCTTTATATGAACATGGGTTCAAACCAGGGCGTGAAGGTAGGAGACTACTTCCGTGTGGTGCGTTCCTACGAATCCACCTTGAAAGATCCGGTGGAATCGCTCTCCTTTGAAGCCCAGACTTCGGAAGACACGCAGGTGCGGCCGCCAACTTTTGAAGCCGATCGCTTCCAGAAAACCAAAGGGCCAAACATTCATGTGCGCGATCTGCCGCGGCGAGCCGTGGGCGAAGTGGTGGTTCTGAACGTAACCCCGACCTCATCGTCGGCCATGGTTGTCTTCGCGCTGGAAGATGTGCACGCGGGCGACACGGTGGAACTGGACGATCAACAGTAGAGAACGCAACAATTTGATGGGAGCAAGGGGAGAGCGAATCTCCCCTTTTCTTTTGCCGGGAGTGCGCGTAACGCAGTTGTCGAACGAGAACAAGCAACCGGCCTTTGGAAGAATTGCGATCCCTGCAAAGTGAAGGAAGCACAACTCTCTTCCTCGTGACTCACTCTGGAGATTACCGAGGTAACCTCTGGTCATCAGTCTGAGATCTAAACATCTGGTCGCGAACGGCATATGATGCAAAGCGGTGCCTCGACTCCAAATCTCGGCGCTCCTCGGCGGAGCCTGTCTACTGCTGGTCTTTCTTCTGGCGCCCGTAGTGTTTCCCAACGCCTTCTTTCGCGTGGCCATGGGGGATCTGGTCCCACTGCTGGCGATCACGGCGGCGTTCATCCTCTCCACCAGAAACGCCCTCGATAGCCGCGGGCATACACGGCTGTTCTGGAGTCTTATGGCTGCGGGCATGGCCATGTGGGGTTCCAACGCGGCCTGCTGGACGTGGTTTGAGGTGCTGGTTCGCAAGCCGCTGCCCCACCCTTTTCAGGGGGACATCGTGTTATTCCTGCACATCGTGCCCATCATGGCGGCGGTGTCGATCCGCCCCCATCAGGCGGATGAGCGCGAGGGGGTGTTGCCGAGCACGCTGAACGTCCTCATCCTGCTGGTGTGGTGGCTTGTGGTCTACGCCTTCTTCGTTTTTCCCGAGGAGTACCTGGCCATCAATATCCCGGTATATAACCTGCGCTGGGATTTTCTGTATTTCATCGAGGGAGCGATTCTGATTGCCGTGTCGGCATCGGCATTCTTCACCACTGCAGGGCCATGGCGCGAACTCTATCGCAACATTTTTATCGCCAGCGTTCTCTACACATTCGCTGCCGAAGCCATGCATGCGGCCGTCATGCACGGCACCTACAAGACGGGTGGAATCCACGATCTCCCGGTCCTCATCGCTGTGCTTTGGTTCCTCTGGGTCCCCATCGCCGGGCGGCATTGTCTCCGGGACACTGAGATGATGCCTTCGCGCACCCGCGCCAGCCGCCCGATTGCGCCCCACCTTGCGAAACTTGCCCTGTTCTCTCTGCCCCTCATGGGATATTGGGCGCTGTTCCTGAGCCACGACCAGCCTTATCTGCGCCACGTCCGCTTTGCGATGACCATGGGCGGCGTTGCCGTGCTGGCCTTTTTCGTCTTCCTCAAACAGCATCTGCTGGACCAGAGGCTTCTGCACCTGCTCAATCATTCGCGCAAGAGCTTTGACAACCTGCAGCGGCTGCAGGGAAGAGTAATCCAACAAGCCAAGCTGGCTTCGCTCGGAGAACTGATCGCGCTGGCCGCCGGCGAACTGGAGTACCCGCTCGCGGCCATCCTGAGCAGTTCCGAACGGATGGCCGCCAGCAGCAACCTGAGCCGCGAGCAACTCTCCAACGCGCAGAAAATCGGCCAGCAGGCGCGGCGCACTCGCGAACTCGTCGGCGATCTGCTCAGCTTTGCCCAGCAGACTCCGGGAGAAAAAAGTCCTCTCGAGCTGAAGCCTCTATTGCAGCGCGCGGTGCAAATGGAAGGATTCAAACTCGAACGCAAGACGATCACTTTGACCGTCGAAAGCGAAGATCCGTTGCCTCGCGTCCTCGGCAACGCCAACCAGCTCCTGCAGGCCTTTCTTCAGATCGTCGAGAATGCGGTGGATGCATTGCAGGAAATCGGCGGCGGGCGTCTCCAAGTCTCGCTCTGGCGCGAGGGCAACGAAGTGGTCGTACAGTTCGCCGACTCCGGCCCCGGCCTGCGCGATCCCGAGCGCGTCTTCGATCCTTTTTACACCACCAAGCCGGTCGGCAAAGGCACCGGTCTGGGACTCAGCGCCACCTACGGCGTAATCCAGGACCACAGGGGACAAATCACCTGCTACAACCGCCCCGAAGGCGGAGCCGCATTTGAAATCCGGCTGCCCGTGATCAAAGTCACGGCCCCTCTCGCCGAGACGGCTCGCGCCTGAGGCTGGAAGAGCATTGCCTTTCTTCCCGCCTATCCGCCACTCGCGACAATCGCATCGGCCACTCGAGCCGCTTCCACGGCAAAGCGCACGTCGTGCGTCCGAATGATGTGCGCACCTTTCGAGATCAACACTGCTTCCGCGGCCAGCGTCCCGTAGAGGCGCTCGGCAGCCGGCGCGTCCTTGCCATCGCGCGCCAGCGTGCGCCCAATAAATGACTTGCGCGACACCCCTGCCAGCAGCGGAAATCCCATCTTCTGCAACTCGTTGAAGTGCGCCAGCAGCGGATAATTCTCCTCGAAACGCTTCCCGAACCCAAACCCCGGATCCAGCACCAGTCGATCGCGCTTGATCCCCGCCAGGGTCGCGCGCTCGGCCCATTGCAGCAAATCCCGCTTCACGATCAGCACCGGATCGCCAATCGGCGGCAGCGAGCGCCACTCCTCCGGCCGCCCTCGCGTGTGCATCAGCACCGCTCCAACTTTGAGTTCCGCCAGCGTTTTCGCCATCTTCGGATCCCAGCGGAACCCACTCACATCGTTCACCACCTCGGCGCCGAACTCCACCGCCGCCCGCGCCACGCTCGCCTTGTAGGTGTCGATGCTTACGACTGCATCCGGGCGCCGCCGCTTCAAGTCGCGGACCACGGGCAGCACCCGCCGGCGTTCTTCTTCTTCGGACACCGCCAACGCTCCGGGCCGCGTCGACTCCCCACCGACATCGATGATGGCCGCGCCTTCGTTCAATAACTGCTCGGCGTAGACCACGGCCTTCTCGGCGTCGATGTGGAGTCCCCCATCGGAAAAGGAGTCGGGAGTCACATTCACAACACCCATGATCAGAGTGCGGCGTCCCAACTCCAGGACTCGAGCCCCCACGTTCCACTGAAAAATCGCGCGCATGTTGCGCTTATTCTAGAACGAGCCCATTTTTTGCGGGAGCTGCAATCCGAGGAAGGCCCGCCGGCGGGACGATAACTCAAGCGAGAGGCCGGCGGCTCGTGCTACGACAATCTTTTGCGGCTTGCTCAAGGACACAACTGCACTCGCGCGGGAGGATGAAACAACGAGCCGCGGCGCGGATTCCGATACTTTGTTCTGCGAGTAGTTCCTATGCAGCCTTTTTTGAAGCGCTGGTGATCGCACTGCCAGCGGCCTCGCGAGTCCGGAGTTCCGAGGCGATACAAATCACGAAGCACGCTACGCCGAACTCGAACAGATTTCGCTGCGGCAGGCGTATCGCCATGAAAAATCTCGTCGCAATGCCGATATGCGCCAATCCGCCACATAGCAGCGCGATCCAGCCGGCATAGTAGGTGATCTTTGCAGCCCAATACAGACGAGTGGAGTGATCCATGATGAAACCTCCCGGTTTCAAAGAGCAAAGGAATGCCCTGAAATTGGGGCATCCGGCAAGCGGCTGGAATTATACACCGGAGGTTCACCTGGGAAAAAAACGTCTCTACCGCGCGAGAATTCCCATCTTCTTACCCACGCGCTGCAAGACTTCGAGCGCCTGCTCCAGTTCTTCTTTGGTGTGCGTGGCGGTCATGATGGTGCGCACCCGCGCCTTGCCTTCGGGGACGGTGGGGAAGGCGATGCCGGTCCCAAGCACGCCTTCCTTAAACAGCTCGCGGGAAAAATCCATGGTCAGGCGTCCATCGCCAATGATGATGGGCGCAATCGGCGTTTCGCTGGCGGGAGTGTTCTGGCCTCCAATGTTGAAGCCGAGCAGGCCGAGTTCTTTTTTCCAGAAGCGCGTGTTGGCCCAGAGCTGCTCCATCCACTGCGGCTCGGTTTCGAGAACGTCGAACGCCGCAATGCAGGTGGCCGCGACCGACGGCGGATGCGAAGTCGAAAACAAAAAGGGCCGGGCGCGATGATAAAGAAAATCGATCAAATCGCGCGTGCCGCACACGTAGCCGCCAAGAGCGCCGATCGCCTTCGACAAAGTTCCGACCTGAATGTCGACGCGCCCGTGCATCTTAAAATGATCGATGGTGCCGCGTCCGTTGCGGCCGAGCACGCCGGAAGCGTGGGCGTCGTCGACCATCATGATCGCGCCGTATTTCTCGGCCGCTTCGCACAGGCCGGGCAGCGGGCTGATGTCGCCATCCATCGAGAAGACGCCGTCGGAGATCAGCAGCTTCTTCCCCGGCTGATTCTTCACGCTGGCCAGTTGCTCCTCGGCGTGGGCAACATCTTTGTGTCGGAAGACGAGAATCTTTGCCCGCGAAAGACGGCAGCCATCGATGATCGAAGCATGATTCAACTCGTCGGAGATGATGAAGTCATCTTTGCCAAGAAAGGAAGAAACCGTTCCCGCGTTCGCCGTGAATCCCGACTGGAACACGACGCAGGCCTCGACGTTCTTGAAGCGCGCGATCTTCTCTTCCAGCTCCATGTGAATTTTCATGGTGCCCGCAATGGTGCGCACCGCGCCCGATCCGACGCCATACTTGCGCGTGGCTTCGAGCGCCGCTTCGCGCAGTTTGGGATGCGTCGTGAAGCCGAGGTAATTGTTCGAGGCGAGATTGATGACGCGCTTGCCGTCGAAGGTGCAGACCGGTGCCTGCTCGTCATCCAATACGCGCAGCCTGAAGTGCGTGCCCTTGGCCTTGAGTTCGTCGAGTTGGTCGGTAAGGAATGAAAGCGGATTAGTGCGCGTGGCAGTAGGCATGGGTTTCCTCGAATCGGTAGTAGAAGCTTAATCAGTCTAATACCGGTGCCGCAACCGCGTGCGAGCGGAGAGCCGGGCGTTCCCCACCGGATGCCGGACCGCGGAGCCGCTGGACGGGCGAGACGCCCGTCGCTCCACTGTGCTCATCGCGCGGTGACGGCACTAGATACTCTTCTTAGGTTCTGCGAGCGCCGCAATCGTTCCTTTGGTCGCGCGCAGATAGTCGGCGGGCGCGATCAGAATCTGCAATCCGCGAACGCCCGCCGAGATGGAAACTACGTCGAACGGTTCGATGGTTTCATCCACGTAGACGGGAAAATCGCGCTTGGCGGCGAGCGCGGTCACTCCGCCGCGAATGTAGCCGGTGAGCGCTTGCAGTTCTTTTGCCGGGACGAGCTGAATTTTTCTTTCTCCCGCGGCGGCCGCCAGCGCTTTCAGGTTCAGTTCCTGATCTCCGGGAATCACGGCCATTACAATTCCGCCGCGGTCCGTGCTGCGTTCGGGACGCGCGACCAGCGTCTTGAAAACCTGCTCTGGCGGCAGACCGATCTTGGCGGCAACCGTTTCCGCGGCGAGGTCGTCGGGATCGACCTCGTACTCGCGCAGTTCGTAAGAAATCCCCATCTGGTCGAGCAGTCGCGCGGCATTGGTTTTCGATGGCATTATGTTCTGACCCCAGTTTTCTGAGGCGCTTTCACGTTGTATAGTGTCCAATCATCACTTGGTCGATCGTCACTTGGTCGATCGTGCCTTTGTCAGTCACTATGAAGGAGGCTTATCGTGCGTCTTCTGCTCCATTGGATTCTAAGCGCTATAGCGGTGTGGATCGTCGCCCACGTAGTGCCGGGCATTAGCGTAAGCGGTCCGGTGGCGGCGCTGATCGCGGCGCTGGTCATCGGCCTGATCAATGCAACCCTCGGCCTGCTACTCAAGATCATTACCTTCCCGCTAACGATTCTCACGCTCGGCCTGTTCTGGTTCGTGATCAACGCGCTCATGCTCGAGCTAGCGTCGGCGTTCGTGCGCGGATTCCAGGTGCGAGGATTCGTCCCAGCACTGATCGGCGCCGTCGTGCTGAGCCTGGTGAGTTCGGTGTTGCAATGGATATTCATGCCGAGCCGCAGAGCGAACTAATTAAAGAGTTTTATCTCCCGAGCGTAGCGCGGAAAAAACGCGTTGCACTTGTTGCGAGGTTGAATCGAGCGATCCGGAGTTGTCGATCACAAAATCGGCGGCTTTGTTTTTTTCTTCGTCGGGGATCTGCGCCGCCATGCGGCGAGTCACTTCGGCGCGAGCAGCGTCTTCGGAAATTCCCAGGCGGCGAGCGAAACGCAGAACGCGTTGTCCGGGATCGCAGGTCACGACGATTAGACGGTCAAAGCGGCTGGCCGTGCCCGATTCGAGGATCAGGGCCGCTTCGACGATGGCGATGGCGTTCGGATCGCGCTGGCCGATTTCTTCCATCCACTCGTTTTCGTGCACGATCACGGCGGGATGGACAATTTCGTTGAGTTCCTTGACGCGAGGGGGCGCGCCGCCGGGGGCGCCGAACGCGGCTTCGGCTAGGCGGGGACGGTTGATGGTTCCGTCGGGATTCAGGATTTCGCGGCCGAAGCGGCGGACCACTTCCTCATAAACGGGGCGGCCGGGATCCATGAGCCAGTGCGCGACGGCATCGGCCTGGATCAGGTCCGCGCCGAGTTTGACAAACATCTCGCCGACGATGGACTTGCCGCTCGCAATACCGCCGGTGAGGCCGAGTTTTAGCAATGGGTGCTCACGGTGAATTCGTCTTTGGTCGCTGGTCGTCCGCGAAGAACGGCCGCTGTTCGTCGTTCGCTGTTCGCCCTAGACCTGGGTCAACTCGAGATGCCTTAGTCCGCGGCGCAGCATGGCGGCTTTTACCGTGTTGGCCATCAGCATGGCGATGGTCAGCGGGCCTACGCCTCCGGGAACCGGCGTGATCGCTCCGGCGATTTCGGCCACCTCAGGGTGAACATCGCCAACTAGGGTTGAGCCCTTCGCCAAAAACGTTTCTTCGCGCTTTTTGTTTCCAGCCTTGTTCCAGCCAAAAAAGCGGTCGAATTCCTTTCGGTTGGTAATCCGATTGATGCCGACGTCGATCACCGTAGCTCCGGGCTTCACGTAGTCGGGGGTCACCATGCCGGCGCGGCCAATCGCGGCCACCAGGATGTCGGCCCGGCGGCAAACTCCGGGCAGATCGCGCGTCTTCGAGTGGCAAACGGTGACGGTGGCGTTCTGATTGAGCAGCAGCATGGCGACCGGCTTGCCGACAATGTCGCTACGTCCGACGACCACGGCTTCCTGCCCGGCAACCGGAATCTGGCTGCGTTGCAAAATTTGCATGACGCCCGCGGGTGTGCATGGCACGAGGCCCGGACGCTGCGTGGATAGGTAGCCCACGTTCATGGGATGGAATCCGTCCACGTCCTTGGCGGGATCGACGGCCAGCAGAATTTTCTTGGCATCGACGTGCGCAGGCAGCGGCAACTGCACCAGGATGCCGTCGATTTCGTCGCGGCGGTTCAGGCTGGCGATCAGCGCCAGCAGTTCTTCGGTGGTCGCGCTTTCGGCGGGCGTGTGTTGTTCGCTGTAGAGGCCGACCTCTTCGCAGCTCTTCACCTTGCCGCGAACGTAGACCTCAGACGCGGGGTTGTGCCCGACCAGCACCACGGCTAGCCCGGGACGCACGCCCGATAAGGCCAGCGCTTTCGCCTGGGCGGCGACTTCCGCGCGGATTTCACCGGCTATCCTGGTACCGTCGAGAATCCTGGCTGCCATTCCACCTCGCGGCTGCGTGCAGTGAATTGAAAGGCGATTCTATCGCATCGCGATTCCGGTGGATGTGCAATTTCCGAGAAATGGACAAACACTCCGCCGCGCTTTCACTTGCGCTACAATAAAGCCGCCATGATTTCTCAGGATCTGCTTGACCTGCTGGTCTGCCCGGTTTGCAAGAAGGCGGTGACCCTGACTGCGAACGGGGAAAGTCTGAAATGTGGCGAATGCCGCCGTGTGTACCCCATTCAGGACGACATCCCCATCATGCTGGTGGACTCTGCCAGGATTGACGCTGCCTGAAGCCGTAGCCAAGCCAAGTATCCGACAAAGTTCGGTTCCCTCGTGTCTCGAAACGACATTTAGTGTCAGTCTGACGACGGTCGCCGTTGTTATGTCTTTCGCTTGCCCGCCGATGATATCCTCGCAACCTTTTGTAGAGTCTTGGGTTCTAAGAGCTTGTGGGGCTAGGAAAGCGTATCTGGCGGGGTACCAAAGTTACGGCAATTCGATTGCATGTAACAAAATAGATTGCCGATGAATCTAACATGGGCAACGGCAGGGGGGTCGAAGGTGCGAATGGCGATGAAAGAGCGATTTACGGTGACCGAGCTATGCGCGCTGCGAAACGACCTGATTCAGGGTGGCATGGTAGATTCCCGCGAAGCAGCGGAACTGCTGCAGGTTTTCCTGGCGGGGCGCGGCTATGGCGTTTCACAGACCGCTGCTATCGACGCCGCCGGGCGGGTGGAAATGGCGGGCTGTTCGCTGCCTGTGCTGGAGCGTGAACTGGAAGGGCTTGCGCTGGTAATGTGAGTATTCTTGCTAGATGATTGAGAGATTTTGCGCCACAGTTGAAACGAGGTTAATGGGAAACTGATCTAGCTCAACTCAGCGATCGACAGTTTCTCAGTACGAAGCGCCGGGCCCAATCGCCCGGCCTTTTGTATTTCTGGGCGAGTTGGTCATCCTCGTTGGTTCATCACATCCGAGCAAAGCGTAGGGACCGATGGAGATGCAGAGTCGTCCGGTCGCTACGTTGGGCGGGGGGGATGGCGCGGGCCTGCCTCTTGTTTACGAGAGGCCCCACTCATTCGCCAAGAACGCGAAATGAGTGGGGAACCCGGCCTCGTAGTTCGCTACTTTTGCAGCAGGAAGTATCCGAGGGTTAACTGATTGGTATCAGTTTCGATCGCCACGCCTTTTGTCGAGTCGATCAGGTAGTAGGAGAAAACGTCCTGGTTGGTCGAGGTGGTGACGTCCAAGCCGGTAATGTAGCCGGCAAAGACTCCATTGGTAGCAGTTGTGTTGAAGGCGCCGGGCATGACCAAATCGGCAGTTGGACCACTATTGAAGATCCAGTTGAGATCAACAAATCCAGTAAAGTCCCCCATTCCCGCAGACGTAACCGGGCCGACGGCGTCGAGTTCGTATTCGTTGCCCATGGGCTGATTCGCGCCGGTGGCACCCATAGCATAGGTACCGTTGAAAGAGGCAACGGTGAAGCCACCACTGGGCACGGTTTGTTGATAGGCAAGACCGGCGAGTACGTCGTTATTGTCCATGGTGATTGTGAGCGCCTTGCCGTTCCCATCCAAATAGAGCTGGAGGTTGAAGTCAACGCCGTCGTTGTTGCCGTCGGTCATGCCCGGTATCGACACTCGTCCAGTGGGATCCACCGTGTACGTTGTTCCTTCCGTGACCGAATCCGGGGCCTGCGGTGCTGTCCCGGAAAGGTCGTTGTAGTTGACGGTGCCGGTAAAGCTGCTGGATCCCGCGGTGAGCAGACCGGCCCCTTGAAATGCTCCATTCGGGTTATAGCCAGCCAATCCGGCCACGTAGCTGTTACCGGCGATGGAACTGAACTTCCCGGTGTTCGCGCCTTGGCCTAGAGCGGTGCCGCCGGTGATGCTGGCATTGTCATCAGCGGTTTCCACCAGCCGGATGTGAGTTGCATCCACAATGTAGCCCACCAGATCAATCGGGAGGAAGGTTTCCGTGGAATCGTCGGGGGTCAATGCAAACTCGACCCGGCCGAGGGCATCAGGCGAAGAAACCGAGTTTTCATTGGCGACGAAGCCCTCGCCTGGGAATAGGTCACCTTGATCGTTCGCGTCGAAGATGCTGCCCGTCCCTGAGATGCCAACCGGGTTTGTGGTGCCTCCGTCAACGTTGATGACGCCGCCGATAGCGAGTGGATAGCCATTCCAGTCGACGCCGGCAACAAAAAAGGCGTACCCGGCTGACGGAGTGGCAGCGGCGGCAGTGGGGTCTTGCAAATCCAACGTTCCGCTGGAGGTCGCCCAAGTGTCGTATTCGGCGATCACGGCCTTCGAACTGGAAACCAGGGTGGCGACCAGGGTCTCGGTGCCATCGCCGCCAGGACCGATGTTGCCGTCTCCGGTGTTGAGGGTAATTGTCACGTTGCCGGCTGCGTCTGGGGCAGAAATGGTGCCGCCCGTAATTGCGTCGGACAGTGCCTCATCCTCATAGTCGGTGAAGTCTTGTTCGCCACCGGAGATGGTTGCCCCGTCACTCGAGAGGGTGAAAACCCCGGCGACAAAGTAGGGGTTATCGTTAGTGTCGAATCCAGACAACGAGAACACGTAGTTGCTGCTGGGAGTCAAGGTTCCGGCGGCAGCCGAGGTGATGGTGACCGTGACGCTGGCGCTCGCCGCATTGTCGGTGACCGAGGTTGCGGTGATGGTGACGACGCCTGGAGTGCCGGGAGCGGTGTAAGTGGTGCTGAAAGTGGGATACGTGCCGGTGGAGGCGCTAAACGAACCGCAGGTGCTGGCCGGGGCGCAGCTCCAGTTCACACCAGCACTATTTGGGTCGCCGCTTACTGTTGCGGTGATGGTCGCGGTTGCGCCGGGCACCAGAGTCGACGGTGGAGCTGTGCTCACTGTAACCGTGATCCCGGAGGCCGCATTGATCGTGATCGCCGGAGTGCTGGCGCTCTTCGTGGTGTCGGTTACCGAGGTTGCCGTGATGACGACCGTGCTCGTGGGTACAGAGCTGGGCGCGGTGTAAGTGACGGCGGTGCCGCTGGCCGACGTGGCGGAGCTAAACGAGCCGCAGGTGCCAGCCGGGGCACAACTCCAGGTTACGCCCGCGTTTGCCGAGTCGTTGGCTACGGTCGCAGTGATAGGCGTCGTATCTCCTACGAACAGGGCGGTCGGAGTCGTGCTCAGTGTGACCGAGATGGGAGTCACAGGGGTAACGTGCGTACTGGAACTGCTGCATGCCACCAGGGCGGCAATCATGCTCAAACTGACAAGAAGAAGAATCGATTTGCGCAATGTCATCGTGTGCCTCCGTTCGTTTCAACCTTGGCGGTCCTTCTGCTTTTCGCGGCTCGAGCCCCGTGACAGGGGACGATAATTCCCCTAGGGCTGCGGATGATGACGGTATGGCCATCGACGGTCAGTTGGCGGGCCAGGAAGTATTCTTTCCCGTGCAGCGACAACATGGCTCCAACGATCCGAACCGGCGTTCCGGTGCGCAGGGATTCCTTTATTGCCTTACTCAGGAAAGGTCCGACGTGGGTATCTATTGTGCCTTGCGGGCCAGCCACCAGCAGGTGCATTCCTGCCGGACTGCCGAGTTCATGTCTGGTGACGACTTCCTGAATGGTTCCACTGAGAATGGTTTCATGCACCGCGTCGTAGGCGGGGCCAAAGCCTCGTCCAGCGCGGGAATCGGGCGCCGTTGTGGCGCCGAGTGGAACCGCCAGGATCGCGAACAGCAGGCCAGTCAGCAGCCCCGCGATCAGCCAAGTTGGTTTCACTAAACGACGACTCATGGATTAGCTCCTTAGTACAGAGTGTTGATGGAAAATGTTGATGGGAAGAATAAAGATACGTCGACAAACGGATGGCAGCGAAAGGCGGAGTTTTCTTGGCGGCTACGTTGCCACACTCTCGCGACTATATAACTCTTGAGACTGGCGAGCTACTCTTTTCAACTCAGACTAATGGGCAAGATCGCATCGGCGGATGCCGCGCTGCGCTCCGGAGTCCTTGAATGTTGGGCGAACTTGATAGCCGTAACTAACGGTATACCTCCTCTGTACTCCACTTGAAAAAGTCTGGGACTCGCCGGGTATTCGGCCTACTCCGCCGGAACCTCACTTCGTGAGGTTCTCAACCGCCTTCTGCAAGGCCCGCGCAATTTCCTCGGGGTCGGTTTCTGGTGCGAACTGCACGGGCTTGCCGATGCGCACTAGAATCTTTCCCGGCGCGGCGAACTTCTTTCCGGCCTGCTTGATGGCAAACAAGCCATCGAGCCGCATCGGAAGAATCGGAATGCGCAGATTGTTGGCGAGCAGGCCGATCCCGGTGCGGAACTGACAGAGCTTGCCGTCTTCGGTGTGCTTTCCCTCGGGAAAAACGAGCACGCTGTAGCCGCGATCGACGGCCTCTCCAGCGTAGGCAAAGCTCTTGCGGAAGCCGGACTGGCGCGGCAGCGGAAACAGGTTCAGCAGGGCGACGGCGAGCGTCCACTGCAGGCGGTTGTAGATCCGGAGGAACCACCGCCGATCCGAACCCGGCGAGCACAACACTTCCAGCGCCTCGCCGCGGGTTGCGGTTGCCAGTTTGTGGCGGATGCGCGCGGGAAGCGCGAACTGGATGAAGCCTACATCGACATCGGCGATGTGGTTTGAAATAACCAGCAGCGGCCCGCGAATGCCGTGCAGGTTTTCACGGCCGGTCACGCGGGGCCATCCCAAGAGAATCACCGCCGGGCGTGCCAGCAGATAGTGCGACGCCAGGCGCAGCCACGTCGTTGGCCAGCGCAGCGTCCAGCGTGGATAGTGAAAAGGAGAGTGGAATTCGGAATCATTAGGCTGGGAGCGAGCGCCTCGTTCGCCCTGCAACAGTTTTTCCAGATCGCCGACAGTGGCTGCATTCGCGAATTTTGTTTCGCTCAGGTCGACCTGATAGCGGTCTTCGAGGGCGCTCAGCAGTTCCACCCGTTCAAGGGAGCTTAACCCCAGGCCGCTTTCGAGGTTCGCATCCGGCGTCAGATTCTGCGCGGCGCGGCCGGTGATTCGCGTCAGCAGTTCCGCGAGCGGGCTGGCGCCGTTCACCACCGCTTGTCCTCGCAGGCTGGCCTCAACCGCATCGCGGATCGCGTTGCGGCGCGGTTTCTGCGTGGAACTGCGGGGGAAATCTTCCTCGGGCCAGACAAACCAAGTGCGCATACGCTGATATTCGGCCAGTGTTTGGTTGGCGCGCGCGACGATGTCCTGCACGGCGATGTCCTGCGCGGCAACGCTCGATGCGTCCGCGTCGCGCTCCCGCAGAATCAGCACGGCGCAGGGCTCGGCATTTCCGCCGCGCTCCAGGCCTACGACCACGCAATCCCGAACCTCTTTTTGAGTTCGCAATGCCGCTTCGAGGTCCTCGGGATAAATATTCATGCCCGCGGGCGTGACGATTACTTCTTTCTTGCGGCCCTTGAAAAAGAGATTGCCTTGCTCGTCGAGCGCGCCCAGGTCGCCGGTGCGATACCAGCCTTCTTCCGTAGCGACGGGTTGCAGTTCGTGGCCGTTCCAATAGCCGCTGGCAACGCCGCTGCCCCGAACGAGAATTTCGCCATCTTCGGCCAGCTTGATTTCGCGTCCCGGCAGAACCTTGCCGATGGAGCCGCGGCTGGTGTGGAACGGATGGTTCAGACTGATCAGCGAAGTGGTTTCGGTCAAGCCGTAGCCCTGGACCACGGCGTATCCCAGGCGATGCCAGAATTCCTCGGTCTCTCGATCGAGGGCGGCGCCGCCGCTGATGATGGCCCAGAACTTCCATCCGAACCGGCGGCGCAGGGCGCGGAAAGTCCACCAGCGGCGCAGAAAGTGCTGGCTTTTGGCAGCGGCATAGCGCGCGGCAAAGCTCTCACGGGCGCCGGCATCTTCCAGATCGCGTTCGATCTTCTGCTTCAGCGACTCGATCATGCGCGGGACGGCCACCAGCACCGAGACGCGTTCGCGGCGAATCGTCGCCATGACTTCCGTGGGGTTGAATGTGTTCTCGAAAACGACAGTGCCGCCCAGCAGCGGGGGAAGAAAGATTCCGAGGAATTGGCCGAAGACGTGGCTCAGCGGCAACAGGTTCAGGAAACGAATGGGATGCACGAGCCGCTCGTACTTCAGATATTTTCTGATTTCCGTTTCGATGGGGACGAGGTTGCCGACCACGTTGGCGTGGGTGAGCACGACTCCCTTGGGCTCAGCCGTGGTGCCGGAGGTGAAGACGATTTCGAGTGGGTCGGAGGGCTGAATCTGCGCGGGACGAAAGCGTTCGGCTCGATGCTCCGCAACTACAGCGCACAGATCGGCGGGGTCGATGGTCGCGATCTTCTCCTCGCCGATGTCCCCGACCTTCTCGAAGAGCGGAGCTCGTTCGCGCGGACACAATACCAGCCTGGTGCGCACCTGCGCGCTGATGCGGCGTGCAAAATCGGGGCTGGCGGCATCGTCGATGGGAACAGCAATCACCCCGCAAAGCGCGCATCCGAGGAAAGCCGACACCCACTCGGCACAGTTCGAACTCCAGAACAGAACCGCGTCGCCCTTGGCGATGTGGCGCGCCTCGAGTTCGCGGGCAAACTGATACGCCACGCCGGCGACGCGCTGGTAGCTCCAACGCTCGTGCCGGTATCCTCGCGGAAAAACGTAGGCGCAGTCGCCACTGCAGCGCTCGAAATCGTCCAGGGAATCCAATAGACTTGCCCGCATACCCTGTTTAGTAGCACAATTCCCACAACTTTACAGGTCAGAACTGTTGCAGAATAGAAACTGCACGGGAATGACTGGTGCTCGGGTCATAATCTGGGGCAGGATGGCAAGAATTTTCCCAGCTCGTAGCGGCATACTTCGTCTGGCTATCGCGCTGGCGATGTGTGGCCTTATCGCGTGCCAGCCGCCCGCTGCCACGAATAGCGCGAGTTCGACGGCGTCTTCCACGGGTGGACGGATGGAGATGCGCGTGACGGATCTTCCCGTGCGCGACCTCAACCGGGACGAAGCCGCCGGCGGCCACATTCTGCGCAAGCATGTGGGACAAACCGACGATCAACTACGCGAGCGTCTCGAGCGAGAACCCCGCATCACCGGCGCGTCGACGTATACCGACCGCGCAGCCGCTGAACATGCGGTGGGCGCGGCGATCGCATCGTCGCAGGAGCGCATCGAGCGCTGGCTCGGCCGCTCGGGTGGACATCCGAACCTAGTGCTCGATTACGACAACCCGGCTCCGATTGGCCGGACCATAAATCGTGGCGAGACCCAGTCGCGTCCGTGCGCGCACGCGCTGGTTGTTCTGAAATATGCCGGGCCCAACGATTACTACGTTTTGACTTCTTATCCGGAGTGCCGCTCATGAACTCGAAACTGGAAATCACCGTCGCCAACTTTCCCGCGCTGCATACGTTCTTGCGGGGCTACTTCCACGAGGATGTTGCCGATGAGTACGGAACTCCTCCGGAAGCGGCCGATCAGTTTTGCGAAGACGCCGAAACCGACGAGCGCATTCCGGTGGCGCGGGAGTGGCAGCAGCTCTCGGAACTCACCCATGCGCAGCCCGCCGCCTTGAATGCGGCATTGAAGAAACTGGGCAGCGCGATCCGGCTGAATGAAGAGGAGATTCCGCAGGTGTCGGCTATCTTCGCGCGTTGCCTGGCGGTGAAGCCGCATCGGCGTGTGGCGAACGAGTGAGGGGGGCAGACGCCGCAAACCGCGTCTCTACCTTTCCGAATTACGGTTCCCGCCCTACGCCCAGTGCGTCGGCCACGCGGTTGATGTAGTTGAACCAGGACGCAATCAGCGTGATCTGCAGGATGGCTTGATCGTCGAAACCCGCGACCCGCAATTTCTCGTGATCGTCTTTCCAGACCTTGGTGGCGTCTTTGGTGAGCTTCACAACGTAGTCGACCATGACGCGCTCCTGCGGCGTGATGGGCGCCGTGGTGTAATCGCGTTCCAGGGCTTCGACCAGTTCCTTATCCAAAGTGACGCGACGCAGAAACTCTGCGTGGGACTCGATTCAATACACGCACCGGTTGGTCACCGAGACCATTGTGGCGATCATCTCGTGCTGACGCCGCTGCAGCGGCAGGTCGGGGGACATCAGCGCGCCGAAGGTCGAGAAGGCGTGGTAAAGCGCCTGCGGAATCAGCGAGTGCGAGGCTACGATCGAGGAACCGCCGCCTTCAGCAGGATGGACGGGGAGGGCGTACTCCTGCGGATAAAGCGGCTTCTGCCCTTCCATTGCCTGCCGCAGTTCGTCGTCAGCTTCGGAGAACGGAATGGTACGAATCCAAGTCATGGGAGCCCCGTCTTTACAGAGTATGGGTGGCACGGCTGAAGCCGTACGCTTCCCAAACCGTTCGTCAGTTGTACATGACCGCGCTCGCAGTTGCCAATAGCTCAAAGAAGTTAGCGACCGCCGCAATCCGCGCCGCTGCTGATAGCATGGAATCGCAAACGCAGGAGCCCCCATGCCGCAAGATACCTTGACCATCACCGACAATCGTACCGGGCAGAGTTATACCCTTCCCGTCGAAAACGGAACCATCCGCGCGATGGATCTGCGCCAGATCAAGACTGGTCCCGAAGATTTTGGTCTGATGACCTATGATCCCGCCTTCGTGAATACTGCTTCCTGCCGGAGCGCGATCACTTACATTGACGGCGATCGGGGAATCCTTCGCTACCGCGGTTATCCCATCGAGGTCTTGGCCGAACACTGCACTTATCTCGAAGTTGCCTACCTCCTTCTGTTCGGCGAATTGCCCACCGCGAATGAATTGAAGAATTGGGTGTACGAGATCACCCACCACACCATGCTCCATGAAACGACGAAGAAGTTCATGGAAGGCTTCCGCTACAACGCGCACCCGATGGCCATGCTGGTGAGCACGGTGGCGGCGTTGTCGACGGTGTATCCGGATGCGAAGAACGTGCACGACCCCGCCAACCGGCTGCTGCAGATCAAGCGCCTGATCGGCAAGATGCCATCGATCGCGGCCATGTCGTATCGCCACAATGTCGGATTCCCCTACGTCTACCCGGACAACGACCTCACCTATCCCGAAAATTTCATGAATATGCTGTGGAAGATTGTCGAGCCGAAGTATGCAGCGAATCCCGTAATCGCGCGGGCGCTCGATATTCTCTTTGTTCTGCACGCCGACCACGAGCAGAACTGCAGCACGAACGCCATGCGGGCCGTCGGCAGCTCCCACCCCGACCCCTACCTGGCCATCGCCTCGGCCGCCGCCGCTCTTTCCGGCCCCCTGCACGGGGGAGCGAACGAAGAAGTGCTGCGCATGCTCGACGAGATCGGTTCCAAGGACAACGTTCCTGCCTACATGAAGAAGATCAAGGAAGGCAAGGGCAAGCTGATGGGTTTCGGGCACCGTGTCTACAAGAACTACGATCCGCGGGCCAAGATCATCAAGTGGGCCGCTGACCAGGTGTTCGAGGTTACGGGACACAATGCCAGACTTGAAATTGCTCTCGAACTGGAGCGCATCGCGCTCGAAGACGATTACTTCGTGCAGCGCAAGCTCTATCCCAACGTGGATTTCTACTCCGGCATCATGTACCAGGCGATGGGCTTCAAGCCCGAAATGTTCACCGTGCTGTTCGCGATTCCGCGCACCGTCGGCTGGCTGGCGCAATGGCAGGAGTTGCTGGCCGACCCCGAACAGAAGATCGCGCGCCCCCGCCAGGTGTGGATCGGGCACGAGACGCGCGAGTTCGTGCCCATGGAGAAGCGAGGGAAGTAGAGGTTCGATCGTCTGGGGACGGGCGCCTCGCCCGTGCAAGCCGAGCGCAGCTCGGCAGCTGCCTGTGGTCTCAGCAATGCCGGATTTCGCTCTACCCGCCGGCAATGGCTCCTATGACGATAAGAGGCTCCGCCCCGGACGAGACCGCCTCGGGCAGCGGGGCATCCGGTGACTCATGAGACAGATCCTCCTCACAGGCGAAGAAGCGCAGGAACGGTCGCCGCTGTTGCGTAACTTGGTCGCGGATGGTGCCGCGCAGCATCGGATAGCGGGCCTCTAGCGCGTCAAGCACCGAGCGCTGCGTGACTGGGCCGTCGATTTCGATTCGCAACTCACCCCCGACCTGCGCCAGCGTTCGGAGGTGTTGCGGAAGAATTACTCGGATCACTTGTGTCACCGTCTGGATGTTGCGACCATCAGCATGTGCTTCTCTTCTTATGTCGCCGGCTCGTAGCACAGGAAGACGCTGCCATTGCCGAACGTCCTCGACTTTGTCAGCTTCAGGCTTAGCTTTTTGTCGACGCCTTCGAACATCGTGTTCCCCCTGCCAAGAACCACGGGGCTCAATGCGATCTGGTATTCGTCGATCAGGCCCTCCTGAGCCAATTGCGAGACAATGCTGCCGCTTCCCAGAATCACCATGTCGGGTCCGGATTCCGTTTTCATCTTTCGAACCTCTGCAGCCAGGTCGCCCTTCACCAGCATCGTGTTGCTCCACGACGCCTTGTCCAGCGTCCTCGAAAACACCGCCTTCGGCATACGGTTCATCCCTTCGGCCACTGCGGGGTTGTTCTTCATCGCCAGCGGTGTCGGCCACTAGCTGGCCATGAGTTCATAGGTGATCCTGCCGAACAAGAGCATACCTTCCCCACGGGCATTCTCTGCGACAAATGCGTTCCACTCCGCATCCTGCTTGTGGGCCCAGCTCATGTCGCCGTTCCTGTCTGCAATGTAACCGTCCAACGACACCGAGTTGAAAACGACTAATTTCCTCATGATTCTCCTCTGTGCATTTCTGGTGGCGAACAGCTCAAAACCGCACGTGCCGGTGGCGCTTGACTGCAAACAGCGATGGGCTCACGCCAGCGTCTGCACCTCGACCGAAAGCACGGCCGGAAGATCGCGAACAATGGGAGCCCAGCTATCCCCGGCATCGGCCGACGCGTACACTTGTCCGCCGGTGGTGCCAAAATACACACCACACTTATCGAGTGCATCGACGGCCATGGCGTCGCGCAGTACGTTGACGTAGCAGTCTTGCTGTGGCAGGCCTTTGGTGAGCGCCTCCCATTCGTTTCCGCCGGTGCGGCTGCGGAACACGCGCAGTTTGCCATCCGGAACAAAGTGCTCCGAGTCGCTCTTGATAGGAACGACATAGATGGTCTCGGGTTCGTGGGCGTGCACGTCGATCACGAAGCCGAAGTCGGTCGGCAGGTTGCCGCTGACTTCCTGCCACGAATCGCCGGCGTTGTCGCTGCGCATGACGTCCCAGTGCTTCTGCATAAAGAGCACATTCGGACGCGCCCGGTGCATGGCGACGTGGTGAACGCAATGTCCGACCTCGGCCCTCGGATCGGGAATGTACTGGGAATAAAGTCCTTTGTTGATCGGTTTCCACGTCTTGCCGCCGTCGTCGGTGCGAAACGCGCCCGCCGCCGAAATCGCGACAAAGATTCGATCTGGGTTGCTGGGATCGAGAATGATGGTGTGCAGACACATGCCGCCCGCGCCCGGCTGCCATTTAGGACCGGTGCCGTGGCCGCGGAGCCCGGAGAGTTCCTGCCAGTTCTCTCCCCCATCGGTCGAGCGGAATAAGGCGGCGTCTTCGACTCCAGCGTAGACCGTGTCGGGATCGGTGACCGACGGCTCCAGATGCCACACCCGTTTAAACTCCCAGGGATGCTGGTTGCCGTCGTACCACTGATGCGTGGTAAGCGGCTTGCCGGTCTCCGCAGATGCGTCGTAGACGAACTTGTTGCTGGCTGTCTGCGGGGGACCTGGGGCGGGTGGCTCCCCGGGCGGCGTTCCGGGCTGGCGCCAGGTTTTGCCGCCGTCCTCCGAGCGTTGAATGATCTGCCCGAACCATCCGCTCGACTGCGACGCATACAGCCGATTCGGATCGACGGGCGATCCCTTGAGGTGATAGATCTCCCAGCCCGCAAAGTGCGGGCCGCTGACTTCCCACTGTTCGCGCTTGCCGTCCGACGTTAGAACGAACGCGCCTTTGCGGGTGCCGACGAGAACTCGTACCTGGCTCATGCTGCACTCCTTTTTTGTTTCATTCAACCCAGTCTTTTACTTCATTCACCCCGATAAGCTCGCTGCAAGCCCTCAATGTCAATCTTGGTCATTTGCAGCATGGCCTTGAAGACCCTTTGCGATTTCACCGGGTCTTTGTCCTGCATCAGTTCGATCAAAGCCCTGGGGACGATCTGCCACGATACGCCAAATTTGTCTTTCAGCCAGGCGCATTGCAGTTCACTTCCTCCAGCCGAGAGCTTCTCCCATAACTCATCTACTTCTGCCTGCGTCTCGCAGTCGACAAAGAACGATATGGCGGGAGAAAAGGTATAGTGCGGGCCCCCGTTCAGCGCCATGAATTTTTGCCCTTCGAGCTGGAAAGTCACCATCATCACCGATCCTTTTGGTCCCGGCCCGGCTTCGCCGCAACGAGCGATGTTCAGGATTTTCGAGTTCTTGAAAATGGAAACATAGAAGTTTGCCGCCTCTTCGGCCTTGCCGTCGAACCACAAGAATGGAGTGATTTTTTGCATGATGTTTTCCTCCTGCTGTACTGATCTTCATTGCCCGCCTGGATCGAACCTCAGTGCACATCCGTGGGAGCAGCCGTCCCGTCCGACCAGTGACCGACCGGTATCAGAAACAGCGTTAGCTGATCCGGAGTGTCCTTAACTCCCATAACCGGGGAGCCCGGCATCCCTGCGCCCCCAACTTGCAGGGTCTGTGAGTGGAAGGAAAAACATCAGGTGGGGGTGCCAGTGCCCGCCACGGTCGCTCAAGTACTGTTGCTTTGACATCATGTAGCACATAGCGCCGGTTTCCGGCGTCGGCAATTCCTTCTTCTCGAAAGCCCCTTTGATGGCCTCGGCCATCTGGTCTTTGGATCGCGTAGCCAATATCACTTCGGTTTTCTTGATCGTTTGCGGAACTTGGGATCGCGCAGCCAGCATATTAAAACAGATCGGAGCCCGCAGTTTAGGATTCCAAAAATCGGGATCGTCGGTTCCGGCGGTCCATGACCGCCACACCAGGCACACGAAACCGTTCTTGCCTTTGGCTGCGGTTTCGTAACCATTTCGTCCGAGGACCATGACCTCGGCGTCCTGCGCGATGGATTCCGGAGCAGCGCTCCGCGCTAGCGCTATCTCGGCCTTTCGCTCCATCAAGTATTGGTCAAGTGGGGCCATGCTCGGATAGGGTTCTTTGGCATTCTGTGCTTGCGCCGGCCACGCCACGGCCAGCGCGACAGCCACCGCGAAACTCCCTAAAGCGATCGTCCCGACTATCTTTCGCCTCATTGATCTCTCCGCAGATTTGATTTCTTGCATATAGTTCTCCCGTAGCGGTTAGCCACCTTCATAACGTCGCATAGCGCTCGATGAGACCGGCCACTGCCTCTGGCTGATCCTCGACCACGTAGTGCACGGCGCCCCGAATCAACCCGGTCTCGACATGAGCGCATCCGCTGGCGCGGAGACCCTGTGCCATCTTGGGAACCAATTGTGCAAACGGTGACCCGTCTCCGGCAGCCAGGAACAGCGGTACCTCATTGGGCCCGTGTTGCGCGGCATTGAATTGTGCATTGGCAGGAAACGCGCGGTACATTTCAAAGACTGCGTGAAGCTGTGCAGGGGTGGAGTAAGCCTTCACGAAATGGGCCGCGTCGCCCGGTGTGAATTTGCCAAAGTTGAAGAAGTAGCCGAAGTAGTCGGCCTGCCGGCCGGCGACAAGTTTCTCCGGGAGGCCCGGGACCTGCATGAACCGGACGTGCCACATGGCGGGATGGCCTTGAATGTCGTCCCAGCCCTCAATTCCAGGGAGCGGCACATCGAGAATCATCGCCCCGCGTGTGACTTGCGGATAACGGCGAACGAAGGCATAGGCCACCATCCCGCCAAGATCGTGACCGACGACATAAACAGGCTTTAGTTGCAACTGCTCCGTTAACTGGTGAATGTCTTCTGCCATGTTGGCCGCGTCGTAGCCTCGGGCGGTTGCTTCGGAGCCGCCTATCCCGCGGAGATCAACCGCCACGACGGTAAACTTCTTGGCTAAACGTGGCATGATCTGGCGGAACTCATACCAGTCCTGCGGAAACCCGTGAAGCAGAATCACGGTCGGTCCTGTCCCGCCCCGAACGTAGTGAAGCATCGTTCCGTTTACCTTTGCCTTGCCGGAGATGAACCCTCCCCCCAGGCTGGCCACCGTCGGACTAAACTGCGGTTTGGTCCGCGACTGACCGAAAACGCTGCCACAGCCAGCCAAGAGAAAAACAGCAAATGCCTTCAAGAGGTCGAATCGAACCGTCGTAGTATCGTTCACCTGCATGCTCGCTTCCCCAGCACCGAGTGGATTCAGATTTGCTTGGGAGAAAATAGCAAATTTAACTTGCATAATGCAAGTAATAAATCTAGTCTAGGGGAAATGGCTGGGAAGAAGCCGAGTCCAGAGCGGCGGTCGGAGTGTCCACTGAACGCTTCGGTGGAGATGCTGGGCGATCGCTGGTCGTTGTTGATCATCCGCGACATGATGCTGCGCGGGTTCCGGACCTACAAGGAATTCATGGAGTGTTATGAGGGGATCGCGACAAATATATTGGCCGATCGCCTGCGGAAGCTAGTGGCCTACGGGATCATCCGCGCGGAAGCGGACCCAGCGGATGGACGAAAGCTGATTTACTTGCTGACCAAGAAAGGAATCGATCTGGCGCCGGTCCTCACCGAGATGGTGCTCTGGGCAGCCGGGCACGAAGAGACCGGCAATCAGGCGCTGGTCCGGCTGATGCGGAAGGACAAGGAGAAGTTTCTGGCGGGAGTCCGGGAAGGCTGGGCCAGCCGCCAGTTACATCGAGCCCCGGCTCCGCGTGGTTAGGACCGTCTTTGCTCCCATTCTGGACGCCGGGAACCCATTTTTTCCGGAACCGGACGTACACTCCCTTTCGGTAACCCCCAGTAATCGTCGGTAACCATCGGCCTGCGGGTACCCGGCCTTACAATTACCTTACGCCGCGATCCCGGTTTACCAGGTTTGCGGGGTTTCGTCTGGGAATCTCCCGGCGAAGTTCGGGCCCGTTCGGTAACGCTAGCGGAAAAGCGCGGGCGTTCGACGGGAAACAGGCTGGAGTCCGTACCCCTATGGCGTTTGGTTTTGGCTTTAACAAACAGAAGGTTCTCAGCGCCGCGGAGAAGTTTGTCCAGCAGGGCAAGCTGCAGAACGCCATTGCTGAGTACGACAAGGTCCTGAAGAACGATGCCAAGGATCTCACTGTCAACAACACCATCGGCGATCTTTACGCGCGCCTGGGCGACACGCCCAGAGCCATCGAGTGCTTCAAAACCGTGGGCGATGCCTATGCCGCGCAGGGCTTCACAGTCAAGGGCATCGCCATGTACAAGAAGATCACCAAGCTGCAGCCCAGCATGGATGCATCTTTGAAACTGGCGGAGCTCTATACCCAGCAGGGCCTGTTCAACGACGCTCGCGCCCAGTACCTGCAAGTCGCCGAAGACTTCATGAAGAATGGCGACTTGGAACAGGCGGTGCGGCTTTTCCAGAAGGTCCTCGAAATGGACCCGGAAAATGTGCCCATGCGGGTGAAGCTGGCCGAGGTCTATGTCCGGCTGGGAAAGAAAAAAGAAGCGTGGGAGATTTTCAGCGCGGCGGCGGAATCGTTGCGCTCGCGGGGTAACCTGGCCGCCGCCGAAGACATTCTGAAGCGGATGCTGACCCTCGATCCGGGCAACAGTTACGTTCTGCTGCTGCGCGGGAAGGCCGCAGTCGAGAGCGACGATCCGAAGCACGCCATCGAGTACCTGGAGAAGGCGGCCGACCTCGATTCTCATCCCGAAGGGCTGCGCGACCTCCTGAAGGCGTACCTGCAAGTTGGGAACCTGACCAAGGCTGCCCCGATTGCCGAGAAACTGCTCACCGTGCACAACGATTCCGAGGGGCTGTTTCTGCAGGCGGAGGGTTGCGCGCGACTCGGCCAGTATCACGAGGCACTCGACGTTTACACTCGTCATGCCGATCGCCTGCTGGCGACGGATTCGACCAAGTTGCTGAGCAGTCTGCATGCCATGATCACCCATGTGCGCGACGATTCGGGCGCCCTGGACGAGTTGTTGCTGTTGCTGAACAAAGCCGGCGAGAGCACACACATCAACGAAGTCAGCGAACTTCTGGCGCACTCCTCGGTCAAGGACGGAAACCTGGCCCGGGCGCGCGATTTGTACCAGATGCTGGCCACGACCGAGCCCCAGAACCAGATGCACATGCAGAACTACCAGCAGGTGGTGGTGCTCATGGAGGGAGCGGCGCCCGCCAGCGGGATCACCGCCGAGGAAGGCGCGGTCATCGTGGAGGAGTTAGAAGCGACCGCTCCGGTCATTGATCAGCCTTATCCCGACCACGTGGCGATCGCACTGCGTTCCGCGGTCACCGATGCGGACCTGTTCCTTTCCTACAATCTTCCAGACAAGGCGATCGTACCGCTGCTGGGCGCTCTGCCACACGCGCCGCGCGATGCGCGCCTGAACCAGCGCCTGGTGGCGCTGCATACGCGCTTCCAGCGTTTTACCGAGGCCGCTGTCTGCTGCCGCACCCTGGAAAGCGTGTACCACGATGCGGGTTATCCGGATGAAGCCGTGCGCTACGGAGAATTGGCCGCGCGCTACGAGCAGACGGCGGAAGCCGCTCCCTTGCAGCTCACCGCACCGGCGACTGCTTCATCGGGGATCGTTTCACACGCTATCGCTTCGCCGGTTGTCGATCCACCTGCGGCTTTGCCCGCGCCCTGGCCGATGGCCGCGCCCGCGCCGTCTGACGATGAAATTGCCCCGGCCGAGCATCCGGAATTCGCCGTCCAGGAACACGTCGGGCACTCGTCTGCGGACGGGCACGATCCTTCTTCCGACCTCTCCTCCGAGTGGGAGCATTCGCTTTCTGTCGACGAGCCCGCTGCGGCCGCGGAACTCTCGGACACCGTCGTAAACGAATCCGATACGGATGCCGATGCCTCCAGCAATCCCGAGATCGCCGAGACGGTGGAAGAAGTCCGCTTCTATCTCGACCACTTCATGACGGACCAGGCCCGCGCCGGGATCGAGAAACTCGAAACCTTGACCAGCGATGCCCGCATTCTCGATCCGTTGCGCGCTGCCATCGAATCCAGCGCCCAGCCGCCAGCCGAGCCGGAATCGGAAATCACCGAGATCAACGCTGACGAGATCAACGCCGACGAGATCAATGCCGACGAGCCTGCCGATTTCGAAGTTGAAATGGAAACCCAGCACGGGTCCGAGATCGCCACCTCGCCCGGTCTGATGTCCGGCTACCAGCACGAGACCGACGATGAAGTCCACGACGAGGCTTCGGCGGAAATCGAGGCGGAGCCGGCATACACCGAGCCCCATTACGCCGAACCGGTACACTCCGAACCGGTTCACGCCCAACCCGTGCACGCGGAGGCAGCCGAACTGACCGCGTTGGTCGCGGATCTGGAAGCTTCGCTGGGCGATGCGTTCCCGCAGGCGGAGCCGCCCGCTGTCGAGCCGCCCGCAGCTCAGCCGCCCGATAGCATAAAGTTACCGGGTTGGCCGGGAGCGAAGGCACCGAAGCGCGCTGCGGCACCGGTGCGCGCCGCAGCCACAACTCCCGAGCCGGAACCTGAGCCCCAGCCCGTTGCCCACGTCGAAATTCCGGTTGCCCCGGTGGCCATGCCCGCCGTGGCAGCATCGGCCGGAGGCGCCGCAACCGCTGCCGCAACTGCTCCCGCCATGAGCTACAGCCATGCCCCCGTGCGTCCCTTGGGAGCCGGGGCCCAGGCCATGCATCCTTCCGGAAGTGTCGATCTTTCGGAGATGTTCGGCGAATTGAAACAGGAACTCGAAGAAGAAGTGGCCGCGGGCGATGACGATCCGGAAACGCATTACAACCTGGGCGTTGCCTTCCGCGAAATGGGTCTGCTCGACGAAGCCATTGCCGAGTTGCAGAAGGTCTGCAACGCGATCGATCATGGCAAAGCGTTTTCGCAGCCCGTCCAGACTTACACCTGGCTGGCCCAATGCTTCCTCGATAAAGGAGTTCCCGACGCCGCGATCCGCTGGTATGAAAAGGCGCTTAGCATTCCTGGGCTCGACGAAGAATCGCGTCTAGCCATCAACTATGAGCTGGGGTCGGCTTGCGAAAGCGCCATGGACAAGCCCTCGGCGCTGCGTCATTTCACCAGTGTGTACGGTTCGAATATCGATTATCGCGACGTGGCCGAGCGCATTCAGGCTCTGAAGTCGTAGAATGCACGAAGTGGGTTCGGAACCTGCGCTGGGAATGCGGAACGATTTCGCGTCCGTCCCACGGCCTTATCCACAACGACGCGTGCAATGATCTCCGATCCCAAGCTACCTTTTGCCAACGATTCCAGCCGTGTCGGAGAACTCAAATCCCCGGCGGGAACAGTAGTTCCGCTGGTTCCCGCGCCAGTGCCGGTTTCCAGTTCCGGGCGCGCGCCTTCGGTTGCCCGGGTGTGGCTTCGCCGCATCGGAGTGCTTCTGTTCGTGTTTTTGTGCGCGACGCTTGGGGTGATGCTCATGATTCTGCCCTGGCGTCCCGAGTGGTCCGACAACCCTCTGCTGCTGCCGTATCCCATGCTTCGCGCCGTCGTCGCCAGCGGCTTCGCGCGCGGTGTGGCGACGGGCTTAGGCGTGCTCAACGTGTGGATCGGGTTTTCGGAGGCGATTCAATATCGGGAAGAGGAATAGAGAATTGAATCGTTGAGGCATTGAGTCATTAACCCAATGCTCCAATCATTCAATGTCTCAATGATTAAATGATTCAATGATTTATATGACTGATCAAAAAACCAAGCCCGCTCCGCTTGCTTATCAGAACGAACCGTTTCTCAACAGTCCTGACGGCAGAATTCTGCGGCTGCTGTCCGAGTACAGCGAGCCGCTCTCGCGCTTCCGCCGGGAGCAGATCCAGGACACGGTCGTCTTCTTCGGCTCCGCCCGCATCCACAGCCACGACCTCGCCGCGAGCCGTCTGAGCGAAGTCCGCGCCAACGGGGCTCAGCTCTCCGATGCGCAGCAGGCCCAGGATATGAAGCGCGCAGAGGCCGCGGTCGACATGGCTCGCTACTACGAGGACGCGCGCCGACTGGCCCGCCTGCTGACCGAATGGTCGACCCAGATCCCGGCCAAACGCCACCGCTTCGTCGTCACCACCGGGGGCGGCCCGGGCATCATGGAAGCGGCAAATCTCGGGGCTCACGAAGCGGGAGGAAAGACCATTGGCCTCAACATCAACCTGCCCTTCGAGCAGAATCCGAACGCCTACATTACGCCTTCGCTCAACTTCGAGTTCCATTACTTTTTCATGCGCAAGTTCTGGTTCGCGTACCTGGCCAAGGCGCTGGTGATTTTTCCCGGGGGCTTTGGCACGCTCGACGAATTCTTTGAAATCGTAACTCTCGCCCAGACGGAGAAACTGGCCAAGAAAATTGTCATCGTCATCTATGGCAGCGATTACTGGAAGAAGATCGTCAATTTTGACGCCATGGTAGACGCTGGCACGATTGCGCGATCGGACCTCGAACTGTTCAAGATGTGCGATTCGCCGGAAGAGAGCTTCGAGTTTCTGAAAGAGGGACTGACCAAGTACCATCTCGGACCGCAACAGACCAAGCGCACCGGCGAGGCGGCCGTTCCCGAAATCGCCAGGACGCGGCCATAGCTAACTGACAGCGGCGCGCCGGCCCGACAGATGCGCGGCTTGCCGCATATCAACGGTGGAAGACTGAGCAAGCGCCGTCTCCACAAGGAAAATTGAACCCTCCGTGCCCTAACTCCGTATACACTTCTGCGGGTAAGTGTTTCCGGAGACAAACAAGATGACCTTGCGAACAGGCTTTGCAACAGCACTGTGTTGTGCGATTTTCTTCGGCGCGACTTTTCTCGCAACTTCCGCGCTTGCTCAGCCGCCATCCGCCAATGAGATGCCATCCGTGATCCAGGTTCCGGCGGAGGCACAGGCCTCGCCGCACTTCGATGCTACTGCGGCCACCAATGCTTACCTCGCGCAGATTCCTCCCGACAAGACGGCCCGTTCCGACGCTTATTTCGAGGGCGGCTACTGGATGATTCTTTGGGATTTTCTCTATGGAGTCGTGGTTGCGCTGCTGTTGCTGAATTTGCGGTGGTCCGCCCGCATGCGGGATCTGTCGGAACGCGTCACTCGCTTCAAGCCGGTGCACACGTTTGTGTACTGGTTGCAATACCTCATACTCACCAGCATCCTGTTCTTCCCCGGCACCGTTTACGAAGATTATTTCCGCGAACACAAGTATGGACTCGCCACGCAAACCTTCGGCCCCTGGATGGGCGATCAGATGAAAGAGCTTGCCGTGAACGCGGTGCTGGGCGGACTGCTGGCGATGCTGCTGTTCGGCGTCGTTCGCCGGCTTCCGCGAACCTGGTGGATCTGGGGAGCGGCCGTAACCATCGTGTTCCTGATCTTCACCGTGCTGATCTCGCCAGTCTACATAGTTCCCATTTTTAATAAAGTCACGCGCCTCGACAATCCGAAGATTGTCGACCCCATTCTGAGCATGGCGCGAGCCAACGGGATTCCCGCGAAAGATGTGTACGAAATCGATGCCTCGCGGCAGTCGACGCGGATGAGCGCCAACGTCAGCGGCTTCGCCAACACGATGCGCATCACCCTCAATGACAACCTCTTGCGCCGCGGGTCGCCGGAAGAAATTCAGGCGGTCATGGGACACGAGATGGGGCACTACGTCATGAACCACGTCTATAAGCTCATCATGTCTTTCTCGATCGTGATCGTGCTGGCTTTTGTCTACCTGCGCTGGTCACTCGACTGGACGCTCCAGCGCTGGGGCGAGAAGTGGCAGATTCGGGGCGTGGGCGACACGGCTGTTCTTCCGCTCGTGCTGCTGCTGGTCGCCATTTTCGGTTTCGTCACCACTCCTGTCTTCAACAGCCTCATTCGCACCCAGGAATACGAAGCCGACATGTACGGACTGAACACCAACCGGCAGCCCGACGGCTTTGCCCAGGCGGCGATCCATCTTGGCGAATACCGCAAGATGAATCCCGGTCCCATCGAGGAATGGATCTTTTTCGATCACCCCAGCGGACGCAATCGCATTTACGCCGCGATGCGCTGGAAGGCTGAGAATCTGAAGTTGTTCACCGTCGAGCAGCAAAGCGCGGAAAGCTCGACACCCACGCCGCCCGCACCGCCCGCCAGCGTCGGCAAGAAATGAGCGCGCTCTCGTAGTAGGCTGTGAGCTGATGGCTGATCGCTGTCTGCTCTATTACATTACCGACCGAAGCCAGTTTCGCGGCGACGAGTCTGACCGGCGCCGCGCGCTGCTTGCCAAAGTCTGCGATGCTGCGGGTGCCGGCGTCGACTTCATCCAGCTCCGCGAAAAAGATCTGGACACAAGAGAACTGGAGTTGCTGGCACGGGACGCCCTGACTGTCGTGCGCAACAGCACTGCACTGAGAACTGAGAACCGAGAACTGAGAACTCGTCTCCTCGTTAACTCTCGCACGGACGTCGCGCTGGCCGCCGGCGCCGACGGTGTTCATTTGCGCGCGGACGACATCTCGCCGGCAGAAGTCCGCCGCATCTGGGCCTTATGTGGAGCGGGCGCCTCCGCCCGCGAAAAGCCGTGCATCGGAATCTCCTGCCACAAACCCGCCGATGTTTACCGCGCCCAAGAGCAGGGCGCTGACTTCGCCGTCTTCGCTCCCGTGTTCGAAAAAATAAGCGCTCCGGCGACACAGCCCGCTGGCCTCGCCACCTTGCAAGAAGCCTGCCAGGCGCATATCCCTGTCCTCGCTCTCGGCGGTGTCACCATAGAAAACGCCTCGTCGTGCCTGAACGCGGGAGCGGCCGGCGTCGCCGGTATCCGCTTATTTCAGGAGAATAGAATCGAAGACGTCGTCCGCGCGCTGCGGGCGCTTTGACACTATGGATCCCGCTGCAGGATTGCTCTTACGATCTCAAGCGCAAGCACAAGATTGCGTTCCCGCGGTCGTCCGCATTCCTGCAGGATGGTTCCTTATGGGCTGCGACAGCGGACAGGACAACGAAAAGCCCGTGCATCGCGTCTGGGTTGACGAGTTCCTGCTCGCCGCGTGCCAGGTCACCAACGACGACTATGGGCGCTTCCTGCGCGACACTTCGTCTCTGTCCCTGGCGCCACCGTTCTGGAGCGATCCCGCGTTCAACCATCCCGCGCAGCCGGTTGTCGGAGTGTCGTGGCACGAAGCAATCGGCTACTGCGAGTGGCTCAGCGCGAAGATCGGCGGAATAATGATCGGTGGAATAACGATCGCTGGAATAACGACCGACGAGAAGTTTCGCTTGCCTACTGAAGCCGAGTGGGAGCGCGCGGCTCGCGGAGGACGCGACGGCGCGCTGTTTCCGTGGGGCGACACGCCTCCGCAATCGCTGGCGGGCTACGACGACCGTTGCGGCGCTCATTGGAAGACCGGCCCTGAGCCCGTAGGCCGTGCCGAACCGAACGCATACGGCCTCTACAATATGTGCGACAACGTGCATGAGTGGTGCAGCGACTGGTACGCGTCCGGCTATTATGCAGTGTCGCCCGAGCGCAATCCGCGCGGCCCTGAAACCGGCGACCGGCGAGCTTCTCGCGGGGGCTCCTGGCGCCACCACGTCAAGATCTCGCGCTGTGCGGCTCGCTCCAGCATTCCTCCGCAGTTCAAGTACGCGGACTATGGATTCCGCATCGCCTGCGATGCCGCCCAGTCGGCGGTTTGTCGAATCGCGGTGTAGAATAAACCGTTTGCGCTTTCTAATCCCGCACTCATAAAGGGGGCTTCCATGCCCAGCAGCATGTCCGGCACGATGCTGGCAGTGGTCAAGCCGGAAGCCGCGCCGGGCGCGGAAATCCGCGAAGTCAAAATTCCCGGCTATGGCCGTACCGACGTTCTCGTCAAAGTCAAAGTCGCTTCCATCTGCGGCACCGATCTCCACATTTACGAATGGGACCGTTGGGCTCAGGGACGCATTCATCCGCCGCTGATTCCGGGACACGAATTCTGCGGCGAGGTGGTAGCGTTCGGCGATGAAGTCACCAGCGTGAAGGAAGGCGATTTCGTATCCGCTGAAATGCACGTGGCTTGCGGCAAGTGCCTGCAGTGCCGCACCGGCGAAGCCCATATCTGCCAGCACGTGAAGATTATTGGTGTCGACTCCGACGGAGCTTTCGCCGAGTATGTCGTCATTCCCGAATCGAATATCTGGAAACTCGATCCAGCGATCCCGCAGGAGTACGCTTCCATCCTCGATCCGCTGGGTAACGCCGTGCACACCGTGCTGGCCGGAGAAATCGCCGCGAAAACGGTAGCCATCACCGGTTGCGGCCCCATCGGCTTATTCGCGATCGCGGTAGCGCGAGCGGTCGGCGCAACCACTGTCTTTGCGATCGAAATCAATGAACACCGGCGCAAACTCGCGACTCGTATGAACGCCGACTATGCGCTTGATCCGTCCAAGGAAGATGTGCGATCGATCGTCGCCGAAAAAACTGGAGGGTTGGGTGTGGATGTCGTCCTCGAAATGGCCGGCCATCCCGACGCCATCCGCACCGCTTTCGACATCGTGCGCCGCGGGGGACGCATTTCTTTACTCGGTCTAACTTCAAAACCGATCCCGCTCAACTTCTCCGAAGACATCATCTTCAAAGGGCTCACCATTCAAGGCATCAATGGCCGCCGCATGTACCAGACCTGGTACCAGATGACCGCCCTGCTCAAGAGCGGACGGCTCGATCTTCACCCCGTAATCACCGACCGCATCCCGATGAAAGATTTCTCCAAAGCCATGGCCCGCTTGAAGACGGGCGAAGCGAGCAAGATACTGGTGTATCCGAACGGAACGAAATAGCGGATCGTCGTTAGTCGCTCGTCGTTAGTCGTTCGCGCGCCGTTGACAGATTCCAGCTTACCGAACGACCAACGACGAACGACCGGTCCTCTACGGCGTCACCGTCACCATCACCACCGAGTGCGGCGCCACGGTGGCCGAGAACGTCCCTTTGTGTTCTCCGAGATCTTTCGCCTGCCAGAGGTCGCGAACCTTGGCGCTCAAGTGCGCGGGATATCCCAACTCTTCCCATGACACGCCGATCTCCGCACCCGCGGTTCCGCGGTTGAACAGAACCACCGCGCGGCTCCCATCCTGCAACACCTTCGACCACACTTCGAGGTCTCCGTTCTTGCGCACCCTGCTTCCCTCGTTGCCGGCGGGATCCTGGTCGACCGCAATCACTTCCTTGTGAGTGAGAATTTCGCGAATCTCCGGCTTCATGTCGCGCAGATCGTTGCCCGCGATCAGCGGAGCTGCCAGAATCGCCCAGAGACTGAAGTGGGCGCGGTATTCGGCGGTTGTCATTCCGCCATTGCCGACTTCGAGCATGTCGGGATCATTCCAGTGTCCCGGTCCGGCATAGGATTCAAGACCAACCTGCTGATCCAGGATATCGACCATGCCATTGGAGCAACAACTGCCATCTGGCCACTTCTTATGGTCCTGCCACGTGTCGCTGATGTCGCCAGTGGTGCGCCAAAGATTTCCGACGCCCTTAGCCCAGAGCCATGGCTTCGCGGTGCCCCATTCGCAAATGCTGAAGACGATCGGACGGCCGGAGGCGTCCAGCGCGGCGCGCATGAGTTCGTAAGAGGAGCGCGCATCCTGGGTGGAACTGCTGCACCAGTCGAACTTCAGATAATCCACACCCCAGGCCGCATACTGCCACGCGTCCTGAAACTCGTATCCGCGGCTGCCCGGACGGCCCTGACAAGTCTTGGTGCCCGCGTCGGAGTAGATTCCGAACTTCAGACCCTTCGCGTGTACATAATCGGCGAGAGCCTTCATGCCCGATGGAAAACGTTTGGCATCGATTACGATATTGCCGTTGCTGTCGCGTTCCACCTGCCAGCAGTCATCGATAACAACGTATTGGTAGCCGGCATCCTTCATGCCCGAAGCGACCATCGCGTCGGCGGTTTGCCGGATCAAGTCTTCACTGACATTGCAGGCGAACCTGTTCCAACTGTTCCATCCCATCGGCGGCGTGCTGGCCAGCGTGTTGACCAAGGACTGCTGATCCAGTGACCAGGCTGAGCCCAACATGAAAATTGCCGCCAAGAGAATCAGTGCTGTGCGCTTCATGGTGTCTCTCCTCAAATGAATACTTTATAGCCGCTTCGCGAGCGCGTGTCACGCCGTCGCGGCCGATTTCCGGATCACGGGAAAACATAGGACAGAGTGGTTACTGCGACGAGCGCGACTTGGAAGGCGATGGTGGCGCCAGCTCGTCTTACTTTGACAATGGGACTTCAGAGCGGCCAACGGCTGGGTCGGTGTGATTGTCGTTCTTTGCGGCATCGAAGCAGATCGCCGCCCCGCCGGCAATCCCGGAGTCTTTTCCGTAACGAGCCGATACCAGGGGAATCTCCTTGCAGCGCTGGTTCTCGCAGCAAGCGGGCAACCGGTCGTGGATTTCCCCGAGAAACGGCTTGAGCATGGACGCAACACCACCGCCCACAATCATGACGTCCGGTTCGAGCAGGTCAACGATGTTGCCGAACCAGAGCGACAACAGTTCCACCGTCTCGTGCAGGACGTCGCTAGCGACCGCATCTCCCGCCAAAGAGGCTTGACCGACCATTTCGCTGGTAACGCCGTCAATCTCTCCTCCGGCTAAATCGAGAAGGCTCGAGAGCCGGCCATCTGCGAGCTTGGCTTGCGCTCTGCGCGCAATCGCCGGGCCAGCGGCGAGAACTTCGATGCAGCCCGGCTTGCCACAGGCGCAGCGCGGTCCCTTGTAATCGATGCTTACGTGGCCGCCCTCGCCGGCTGCACCGGTGCGGCCATGATAGATCTGCCCGTCCAAGACAATTCCGGTGCCGATTCCAGTGCCGATGGTGGTGTAAAACACGTTGCGATAGCCGCGTCCCGATCCCCACAACGTCTCGGCAAGTCCGGCAGCATTGGCGTCGTTATCGACTTTCACGCGCACGCGATAGATTTGCGCGACCTCCTCCGCCAGCGGAAAATTGCGCCAGCACGGCAGGTTGGGAGGATTGACGATTACTCCCGCCTTCGGGTCGAGCGGTCCGGGAGAGCAGATTCCGATTCCACGGATCAAATTGTGCGCGCCCGCTACACTCACTCCGTAGCCCGACGCGGCATCAATTGCCTGGGCCACCGCGGCCAAGCCGTCGGCAGCGGAGCCACTCGAAGCCATGGGATTGCGGGTTTGGCATAAGATCTCCCCGCTCGCGTCCACCAGACCTGCAGCAACCTTGGTGCCACCGACATCGACTCCGATTACCAGATCGCCGCGTACTGTAACTGAGGACATTCCTTGCCTTTCACGTCCAGCTTGATCGAAATTCCCGGCGCCCGGCGCGACACCGCCGTGACTAGTTCGGCGTGGCTAACCTTTGGCGTAGCGCTCACTGTTCGGCTTCGATCCGCTCACGGCGAAGAACAGAATGTAGAGATAGCAAATCGTGGCCATGATAAGCGCGTAGTGAATGCCCTGGCCCCAACTCGTTTCGCCTTGCACCATGGCCGGGTAGTAAGCGCGATTGATGATGTCCCCAGCTTTGCCGACCAGCCATGGAATGATGGCGCCACCCACAATCGCCATGTTCAAGATGCCGGAGCCGTCTCCGGTGAGTGGTCCGAGTTCCGCGATCCCCATGGTGAAAATGCAAGGGAACATCACGGAGTTGAACAAGCCCACCGCTAGGATCGACCACATGGCCACATGGCCGCTGGTCAGAACCGAAACACTAACTAGTAGAGCGGCGATCACTGCGCACAGCGCCAGCAGTTTGCCGGGTTTCACTTTCTGCAAAAGCGCCGCTCCGGCAAACCTCCCAATCATGGCGCCAAGCCAATACACAGATATATACCTGGCCGCCTCCCCCAAGGCAGCGTGGTAGCGGGTAGCTGGGTCGGCGATGGCCGACGCGAATCCGCCAATGTTAGGCAGGGCCAAGTAATTAGCAATGGAACTCCCAATCGCAACTTCCCCGCCGACGTATACGAAGATCCCAATTGCCCCGAAAACGAGATTCGGGTGTTTCCAAAGAGAGTCGTTTACTTTTTCGCCGATGCGGTGTTCGGCGGACTCGATCTTGGGAAGGTGCGACAAGCCAAAGCCGATCGCCAGAATGCATAACGCCACCGCGAAGAAGTACACGTACAACCTGATAATAGCGGTTGCTTCCTGCGAGGTGCTCTGGGCAATCGCAGCCGATGTCGTTCCCAGAATGACGCGGGCCCCGATCCAGGGGAACACCGCTGTGCCCAGCGAATTGAAAGCTTGCGTAAGATTCAGCCGGCTCGATGCGGTTCTTGCGTTCCCCAGGACGGCGACGTAAGGATTCGCCGCGACCTGAAGAATCGTGATTCCGGTCGCCAGCACAATGAGAGCCGCCAGAAAAAATGGAAACGAGGGGATTTTCGCGGCAGGATAAAACCCAAGACACGCGACCACCATGGTCAACAATCCCACGACGATCGCTCTCTTATATCCGAGCCAGTCGATGATTTTGGCCGATGGAATCGAAAAGACGAAGTAGGCAGAGAAAAAGGCGGTCTGAATCAGCATGCTCGCCGCAAGTCTGAGGTTGAAGACATGCTGCGCATAGGGGATCAGCACGTCGTTGAGCGAGGTGAGCGAGCCCCACATGAAGAACAGCGTGGTGACGATGGCCAGCGGCCCCAAATAAGATGTCTGTGGCGCCTTCGTGGACGTCTCTAATCGAGTTCCCGAACTAACGTTTGCCGGCATTGGCCTCCATTCGCGCAGGACCGCCATTAACCAGTGATCATACTATCGCGAGTTGCAGAATAACACGATTGCCCGCAAGAGTAATCGATTACCTTTGGGGAAAATGGTCATGCGTCCGGCTGGCAATCCGGCGATCGATGCCTTTCGCCAGCGCCAGGAGCAGCGCGCAAATCCCGCACCCACGATCTCGCACGGCTGCTGCCGTAAGATTGAGATTGTAGTAAAACTGTAGTGAGCCGGAGAGGTGGCCGAGTGGTTGATGGCACCGGTCTTGAAAACCGGCATACCTGAAAGGGTATCGGGGGTTCGAATCCCTCCCTCTCCGCCAGTCCTCGCGATCCCAATCCTCATTAGCGGCAGAGAGGTCCCCTCGACAGCGGCCAAAGAGAAGATCTTAGCGCGGATTGTGAACGCGCAGTCCTCAGTTCTTGGCGGCCGTCTGCGGTTCCGCTTTTGTCTTAGCGGATCCACGCCAGGCTAGCAGCAGCATCAAGATGCCAAAGACGAACAATCCCACGCCCGCATCGAAATTGATGTTGATGCCGAGCGAGCGCGCATAGATTTGCTTGTCGCCAAGCAGACCGAACAGTGCCAGGATCACACCAAACAGGCTGAACATCCATCCTATCGGATAACGAATATCCAAATTCATCGCGCGTCTCCCGTCTACTTGAAGATAATATTCAGTACCACGGCAAGGAAAAGGACGAGTCCGCCGAGATACGCAGGCCGCTGGTACCACCGCAGGTGCTCTTCGCTCGGCCTCTCCGTCAGCGAGTAGACCAGTCCGACGAGTTCCTTTTCCTCGCGAGGCTTGGTGATGAGCGTGACCGCGACTGTGATCACGAAACAAGCGGAAAAGGCCCAAATTGCCGTCCAGAAGTTTTGCGCCATTTCGCTCGGATATTCATGAAGGACAGCGATAAAGCCGCCTTTAATTCCCGGCAAGTCCCCGCGCGCCAGCGTCGATCCGTGATGCAGGAGCGCGACCGCAGTGCCGGATACCAACCCGCTGAATGCCCCGTGGCCCGTCGTCCGCTTCCAGAACATGCCCAGCAGAAAAGTGGCAAACAAGGGCGCATTCACAAAGGCGAACACTAATTGCAGGAAGTCCATAAGGTTGTTGTAACGCGTCGCCGCATAGGCCGCGCCGATTGAGAACAGAACCCCAAAGACAGTGGCGAATTGTCCCATGTGCAAGTAGTGCTTATCCGAAGCGCCTTTGTGTATGTACGACTGATAGATGTCGTAGGTCCAGACGGTGTTGAAAGCCGTCACATTCCCGGCCATCCCAGACATAAAGCTCGCCAGGAGCGCGGTGAGGCCAAGCCCCAGGAGCCCCGTGGGAAAGTAGTGCAGCAGCATGTTCGGGATGGCAAGGTCATAGTCGAGGACAGGCTTTCCATTACGATCGACGGCTGGCTTTCCAGTCGCCACGTCGATCTTTTGTGGGATCAACCCTCTCCCTCCGTTGTTCACGGTCTGCATGTGGACCACGCCATTGATCGTGACCACCTGCTGAGCGGGCACTGCCAGCGCGATCATTCCGGGCAAAATCACAAGGGCTGGAAAGAACATCTTCGGTACAGCCGCGATCAGAGGCGTGCGGCGCGCATCGAGCATCGAGCCCGCGGCCATGGCGCGCTGCACAACCAGGAAATTCGTGCACCAATAGCCGAATGAGAGAGTAAATCCGAGGCCCATGACCAGCCCGAACCACTCGACGCCGAGCGGATTGTTTTGCGCGTTCGTCATGCCCTGCCAGGAATGGGTGAACGCGGACGGGAGCTGCGTCTTCAAACCACTCCACCCGCCCACGTTTTTCAGTCCGAGATACACAAGCGGCAAAAATCCCGCCACGATCAGGAAAAACTGAAGAACTTCGTTGTAAATCGCGCTCGTCAGTCCTCCCAGAAAAACATAACCCAGCACGATCAGAGCGGAGATGAAAACGCTCAGATGGAAGGACCAGGACATCGGCAGGCCCATCTTGGCCAGCGGGAGGTCCAGGATATGGAGCACCTGGATCAGTTTCGCCATGGCGTACATCGAAATGCCCGACGAGAGAATCGTCATCACCGCGAACAGGATGGCGTTGAAGCCCCGCGTCTTTTCATCGAACCGCAGCCGCAGAAATTCCGGCACGGATCGGGCGCGCGAGCCGTAGTAAAAAGGCATCATGAATAAGCCGATGAACACCATGGCCGGAATCGCGCCGATCCAGTAGAAATGGCTGGTGGCGATTCCGTATTTCGCGCCCGACGCTCCCATCCCGATCACTTCCACCGCGCCCAGATTCGCGGCCATGAACGCGATGCCGCAAACCCAAGCCGGCAGCGAACGCCCGGCAAGGAAGAAGTCCGTGCTCGTCTTCATATACCGCTTCAGGAAGACGCCAATGCCCAAAACAAAGGCGAAATACAAAAACATGATGACCCAATCAATGGCCGTAAGATTCATTCCATAATCCTTTCCACCAGACGATGGTCATTCGCCTAGACGATCACCGGGGCGCATGCCGGATATATCAGTCGCGATCTATGCCAGGATTTTTCATTTGGAGCGCTGACCCGTGCATCATAAGAGCTTCCCGCTCACAACACAACGAATTTTCCGCCAGAGCAAAGAGCAGCAACAACGCGGGTTCTGACCGCAAGGAATGAACTGGAGGGGTTACCGGACGAATACCGTTTGGTGAACCCAGCGATGGAATTTCGGTCGGGGCTCGCGGCGTATCTCGAGTGGGGGTTTCGACTGGCGGTGATGAATTCGACGTTGCCGCCGAATGCAGTTCATGCAGGCGCTAAATGCTATTTCAAGCCGAAGTGAAAAATCTTGACTACTTGAACTCCAATACTTCCTTTTCCTTGGCTTTGCTCATCTCTTCCATCTTCTTGATTTCGTCGTCGGTGAGCTTCTGGATTTCGTCGAGCGCGCGTTTCTCGTCGTCCTCGGCAATTTTTTTGTCTTTCAGCGTCTTCTTGATGGCGTCATTGCCTTCACGGCGGATGTTGCGCACGGCCGTGCGGTGCTCTTCGAGAATCCGGTGCAGATGCTTGACCATATCCTTGCGCCGCTCTTCGGTGAGCGCGGGCACGGGGACGCGCACAAGTTTGCCGTCGTTCATCGGGTTGAGGCCGAGGTCGGCGCTGCGAATGGCTTTTTCGATCACCCCAAGCTGCGACGCATCGAACGGCTGCACCGTGATCATTTGCGGCTCGGGCGCGTGAATCTGCGCGATCTGGTTAAGCGGCATCTGCGATCCATAGTAGTCGACCGAGACCGTGTCGAGCATGTGAACGTTCGCTCTCCCGGTACGCGTGGCGGCCATTTCGCGGCGGAAGTCTTCCACCGCTTTTTCCATGCGCGTCTTGAGGGTTGCGTAGACTTCTTTCAGGGCAGGATGAGCCATCTCTGTCAGCTCCCAAACATAGCGATAGCAGAACCGTGAATTATAAACCGGAAAGGCAGGTTTCAAGGTTTCAACGTTTCAAAGACTCAAGCCAGAGTCATCGCCAACCTTGAAACTCTGAAACCTTGAAACTTTGAAACCTTGCCTTTCTACGCGCTTACCAACGATCCAATTTTTTCGCCGAGCACTACGCGCCGGATATTGCCGCGCTGGTTGAGGTTGAAAACGATGATCGGCAGATTGTTGTCCTTGCACAACGAGATCGCGGTCGAATCCATCACCTTGAGACCCAGCTTCAGAACGTCCATGTAGGTGAGTTGCGAAAACTTTTTTGCGTCCTTCACCTTCATCGGATCGGCGTCGTAGATGCCGTCCACCTTGGTGGCTTTGAGGATGGCATCGGCTTTGATTTCCATGGCGCGCAGCGAGGCGGCTGTGTCGGTCGAGAAATACGGATTGCCGGTGCCGCCGGCGAAAATCACTACGCGCCCTTTTTCAAGATGCCGGATGGCGCGGCGCCGTATGAAGGGCTCGGCCACCTGGTTCATCTCAATCGCCGTCTGCACGCGAGTGAAGACGTTCTGTTTTTCGAGCGCGTCCTGCAAGGCAAGCGCGTTGATGACGGTGGCCAGCATGCCCATGTGATCGGCGGAGACGCGATCCATGTCCTTGGCCTGGTCGGCAACCCCGCGAAAAAAATTGCCGCCGCCTACGACGATGGCCATCTGGATGTCAAGAGTGTGGACATCGGCAAGTTCAGCCGCGATTTCATGAATGCGTTTGTTGTCGACGCCAAACCCTTGATCGGCGGCAAGGGCTTCGCCGGAGATTTTTAGAAGAATGCGTTTGAAGATCGGTGCAGACATGAGAATTCTCGGCTCCGGTTCTCAGCAATCCAAATGCAGAGGTTCTTCCGCTTCGCTGTGCTCAGGGTCAGGATGACGCTTTGTCGGTTAAATCGGCGAAGCGCTCTTGCGAGAGCATAAATCAAAAGGGGCGCCGCAGCGCCCCTGAATTATTCGGCTGCTATTTGGCAGCCGGAGCAGGCGCCTCGCCCTCACCGTCCGGCTTGGAGCTCACGAAGGCAATCGTGGCGGTCGCGTCGCCGACTTTGAAACGGGCGTAGCGGCGGACGGCAATGTTCTCGCCGAGCTTGCCGACCTTGGCGGCGATCAACTGCGAGATGCTGATAGTCTGGTCCTTGATGAAGGGCTGCTCCAGCAGGCAAACCTCTTCGTAGAACTTTTCCATCATGCCAGCAACCATCTTTTCAGCAATCTTTTCAGGCTTACCGCTAGCAATGGCCTTGGCGAGATAAATGTCTTTCTCGCGAGCGTAGTCTTCCGGCGTGACGTCTTCTTTCCGGACGAACTTCGGATCGCTCGCCGCAATGTGCATGGCGATGTCGTGCACCAGCTCTTTGAAGTCTTCGGTGCGCGCCACGAAATCGCTTTCGCAGTTGACTTCGACCAGCACGCCGATCTTGCCGCCGGCGTGAATGTAGTAACCCACCGAACCTTCGCTCGTCACACGCGCTGCTTTCTTGGCTGCGACCGAAACGCCCTTCTTGCGCAACAGGACAATCGCTTTTTCCAGGTCGCCATTTGCTTCGGTCAAGGCGTGCTTGCAGTCCATCATGGGCGCGCCGGTTTTTTCGCGGAGATCTTTTACTTGGGCAGCAGAAATGTTTGCCATAGTAGTGCTCATTAGAACCTCAGGTTTCAAAGTTTCAAGGTTTCAGAGTTTCAAGGAGGTCAGTCGGGGGGCCACACTGAGGACTAATCAAGGTTGCAACCTTGAAACTTTGCAACCTTGCAACCTTGAAACCTGCAATTTGCTAGAACCGGCGCGTCTCGGCCTGCAGTTCGTCAACGTCTTCGGTGGCGGCTGAGGGACGCTTGCGCGTGCCCTTGCCCAGCACATCTTCCATGCGGATTTCTTCACCCTCGGGGGCCGTGACTGCGACTCCCGCCGTGGGATCGGCAATTGCGGCCTCGGCGTATACCTCTTCAACGCCCGCAGCAGCGACCACTGGTTCGGGCTCAGCCACCGCCTGAATGTCCGCCAACTGCTTGTCGTCCCTGGCATGAACGCCCTCGGCGATCGATTCCGAAATCTTCGAGGTGAACAGCCGGATCGCGCGCAGTGCATCGTCATTGCCCGGTATCACGTAATCCACTTCACTCGGGTCGCAATTGGTGTCGACCACGGCGACCACCGGAATGCCCAGCTTGCGCGATTCGCGCACCGCGATCTGCTCTTTATTCGAATCGATGACAAAGATTGCATCCGGCAACCGCGTCATATTCTTGATGCCGGCAAGATTGGCCTGCAGGTGCTTGCGCTCGCGCTCAAGCTTGATCACTTCCTTCTTCGGAAGCAGATCGTAACGGCCATCGGTGGCCATCTCGTCGAGTTCCTTCAGCCGCTTTACGGATTTCTGTACCGTGACCCAGTTGGTCAGCAGTCCACCCAGCCAGCGCTGGTTCACGTAGAACATTCCGCAGCGCTGCGCCTCTTCGGCAATTGCGTCCTGCGCCTGGCGCTTGGTGCCCACGAACAGGATGATCCTGCCGTCGGCCGCCAGATCCTGCACGAATTTCGACGCTTCCTTAAACATCTTCAGCGTCTTCTGCAGATCGATAATGTAGATACCATTGCGCTCACCGAAGATGAACTCCTTCATCTTGGGGTTCCACCGCTTCGTCTGGTGCCCGAAGTGAACGCCCGCTTCGAGCAACTCCTTCATCGTAATGTTTGCCAATTAACCTCCTCAGTTGGTCTGCATCCGGGGTTTACCAGTTGTCAGCGGCCAGTTGCCAGCGAAATTCACTGGGAACTGACTGCTGGCAACCGGCAACTGCATTTTCCCGGATTGCCATTCCCGTCCACCCCATCTCGGGGAGGTGGGGGGATGAATTTTAACACCCTAAAACCAGTCGTTTGTCGTTAGTCGCAGGTCGTTTGCGAACGACCATCGACTAACGACCATCGACTATCTCTTCGAGAACTGGAAGCGCTTGCGTGCGCCCTTTTGTCCGTACTTCTTGCGCTCTTTGGCGCGCGGATCGCGAGTCACCATGCCTTCGGCCTTGAGCTTCTTGCGCAATTCCGCATTGAACTCCATGAGCGCGCGCGTGATGCCCAGGCGCACCGCATCGGCTTGGCCAGCGACTCCGCCGCCGCACACGTTTGCCAGCACGTTGAAGTTCGCCGTCGTATCGGTCGAGACCAGCGGCGACTTCGCGCTGATGCGTTGCGAGGGTGTTACAAAGTATTCATCGAACACCTTGCCGTTGACCTTGAACTCGCCGCTGCCAGGACGAAGAAAAACGCGCGCGATCGCCGCCTTGCGGCGTCCGGTTCCATAGTATTGCACCAGTTCTGCCATGATTAGCTTCGAGCCGCGAGCTTCGAGCTTCGAGCACCCACGTGCGCGAAGAATGAAGCCGTCTGGCCTATCAACCTTTCCAAAGAAATCTAAAATCGTCTTGCTTGCTCGCAGCTCGCGGCTAGTAGCCCGAAGCTGCCTTATGCAAACACCTTTACTTCCGGCTTCTGCGCCTCGTGCGGATGTTTGTCGCCTCGGTAAACTTTCAGCTTGGTAAACATCTGCTTGCCCAGTTTGTTCTTGGGAAGCATGCGCGACACGGCGTCTTCAATTACCAGCTCCGGCTTGCGAACCATGCGCTTCTTCATTTCTTCCGAGCGCAGTCCGCCGGGATAGCCGGTGTAGCGGTGATAGACCTTCTGATCTTCTTTCATGCCGGTGATCTTGATCTTCTCGGCGTTTATGATGACCACGTGGTCGCCAGTGTCGATAAACGGCGTGTACTTCGGGTTTTCTTTACCGATCAGAATGCGGGCTACGCGCGAGGCGAGGCGGCCGAGCGGAAGCCCGGTCGCATCCACCACAAACCACTTGCGCACAATATCTCCCTCTTTCGGGAAATAGGTTGACATCGGAATTCTCCCAGAAAACTAAAGAACGCTAAACAAGAACGCCAAACAACGAAGACCGCTGAGTGCCCTAAGCCTGATTGCCGTAACAATGATCTATCCACGCAGAACGCGCGCTAGGTGTTCCAGGCGGGCAGCCGCAGGACTTCCAAAGGCTTTCAGAATAGCCCAGCCGCGAGCCCCTTGTCAACGAAGAGGTTCAGAAACAAGGAGATCGGGTGATCTGGCCATCGGGTCATCGGGTGATCTAAAACCTTAAACTCAAGAGCCTTTGATTCTCGATCGCCCGATGACCCGATCACCCGATGGCCCGATTTCTCTACTTTCCCCCGACCGACTGCAAACAGCGCCCGTACAGTTCCAGTAGATGGGCGGCGTATTCCTCGGGCTTGTCGGCCGCACCGCTGCCCTGGAAGCCGACTCCGGCCCCGGAGGTCTTGCCATAGCCGGTGGTCATGGCGATGAATTTCATGAGGTCAAGCGCGATGTCTTCGTCGCGGCGGGAGCCCAGAGGAAGAGCAGGCAATTCCATGATGAAAACTCCTCGTAAAGGGTGAAATCCGCCGGTTTTCCCGGCCCTGCCGCGATCATAGCAGAACTACAAAAAAGGCATCCTGAGTCTTCTCAGGATGCCCGGTGCTATCTGCCCCAACAATTTGAAAGCTGAGCCTCTAATTCGCTGGAGGCTTCTGGTGTTCCCGCTTCTGCCGTTCCTCTTCCTGCTTTTTCTCCTCGGGCGTCTGCGGCTTCGCTTGCTGACGCTGAGGTGGCGGCGCCGGCTTCGCCGCTGCAGGAGGTGGTGGCGCTGGCCTCGTCGCTGCAGGAGGAGGCGTGCGCGGCTGCTCGCGCTCGCTCGGCAGAGGCGTTTGCACTCGCGGAGCGGGTTGGTTCCGGCTCGGCTCAGGCTGATTGGGTGCAGGACGAGCGGTTTCCGGGCGATTGTTCGGCTGCGCCGGCGTCGGCTGATTCGGCTGCGCTGACGGTGGACGATCATTCCGTGCCGGTGGCTGGATTGGACGGTTCGCCTCCGGCTGATTGTTCGGCTGATTCGGTCGGTTATTCGTTGGTGCTGTCGGCGGACGGTTCGCCTCCGGGCGATTGCTTGGCGCCGGTTGATTCGGCTGTGCCGCAGGCGGACGCGTCGTCTCCGGTCGATTGTTCGGCTGCGACGGTGTCGGCTGATTCGGCTGCGCTGAGGGCGGACGATTCGGCTGTGCGGGGTTGGCCGCGCCAGGGCGCTGATTCGGGGCCGGGAGATTGGCCGGGCGGTTCGCCGGTTGGTTGGTAGGCGGCGTGGAGGCGGGCTGTCCCGGTCGAGCAGCATTCGGCTGGTTCGGCTGAGTAGAGGGTGGACGATTCGCCTGTGCGGGGTTGGCCGAACCAGGACTCTCGTTTGGAGCTGGCTGGTTGCCCGGACGGCCCACGTTCGCTGTCGCCGGTTTGCCGGGAGGCGCCTGCTTGACCATCGGTTGCGCCACAGCAGTAGCCGGACGCAAGGTTCGCACTTCGCTCCTCGCCAACGGTTGTCCGGGATGCGCTGCCAGTGCCTGCTGCTGTTTGACAAACGGCACCGGCGGAGGAGGTGGCGTCTTCTTCGCAATCACCTGCCGGTTCATCACGGCTGCCGGCGGCGCGGTCACACGATTTGCGGTCGCAAACTTCGCTCCCAGTACGCTCTCTCGCGTGGGAGCCACCGCAACCCTCACGCTGACCGATGCCCCAGCGATTTGCTGCGCATTCATCGCAACCGCGACTCGGCCCACGGGCTGCGCGCCCGCGAAGGCCCGTTGCGGAACCGCCGTCACCGCGCCCCGTACATTCCGGTTCGCGTAAGTCACATTGGTGATGGTCGTGCTTTTGTTGATGATGGTGGTGTTGTAAACATTCGTGATCTGGACGTTATTGACTGTCGTATTGCTGATGTTCACCCGGTTCACGTACTCCCGGCTGACGTGGTAGGACGGCACATAGACTTCCCGCGGACCCAGCGGGAACCATCCCACATTGCCGCCAAAGCCAACTCCAACTCCTCCACCGCCAATAAAGACCACCAGCGCGGGCGCATACACGGCTCGCACCGCGACCGGCCCGGCCACCCAACCCCAACGTCCGCCGACCGTCACCCAGCGTCCGTAGTGGAACGGCGCGTAGCCCCACGAAGAGTCATCGACCCACGTATATCCCCAGGGAGAAATCCAGTCCCAGTGACCCTCGTGATAAGGCGCCCAGTCGGCGGCAACGTGGCTGGGAAACCACACATGGCCGTAGTTCGAATCGTCGCGCCAGTCGCCATTGTCATCCAAGTCTTCGTATCCGACGACGTCGTGAGATAGATACTGCGCCGAGCGCGACTGATCGTAGCGGTGATCGCGCTTGTAAGCCCAGTTATCGAATTGGTCGGGCCCGCCGATGTCAATCACCTCGGCGTTCAGCGAATCCGTCCCGCTGAAAGTGCCTCTTTGTCCGGCGTGCAGCGTGTAGGTCTGGCCGTTGCCGGTCGCCTCGCCTCCGCCCTCGCGTATCGCGACGACTGAGTAGGTGCCATCTTCGCTCGCCTCCACCCGATAGCTTCCCGGCTGCGAAACCGTAAACGCCAAGTTAGGCGTATCGATCTCGTAGACATCGCTCTGGTCCAGCCGGCGCACACGCAGGTTGATCGCACCCGACGTGAGTTGGATCTGAACCGTACTGTCATCCAGATTCAGGAAAGAGAATCCGGTGTTGGCATCCAAGCGAATGACTGCCGAGTCTAGCTGCAGCTCGGCGCGCGAGTCCTTGTCGGCCCAAAGCTTGTCGTCGGTCGTCATGGGCCGATTCGCGACGGCTTGCACCCAATCCGTTTCGCCGGCTGGCTGGAATGAAACTGCACCCTCCATGTAGCCGATTCGAGCCACTCGGCTCGGTGGATCGTCCTGCTGATCTTGCTGATCTTGGTCTTGAGCGACCGCTCGTGTTGTTAGAACCGTCGTCGAGAGCGCCAGCCCGAGCACTGCGCCCCACCAGCCGAATTTCTTAAGTATTTTTGTCATAAGAGTTTCTCTCCCAAGATTTTTGTCGCGAACCCGGAAGTTCGCGTAAATTCCGTCACCCTTTGATGCTGGAAATGCGTCGCAACCAGGGACTTTCGAAGCTTACCGAACAAGGCCCAAGAGCCGCGGTGCAAACACGGTTCGTGTCCCGGCATACCTTCACAGGCCTGAACCCTTCACAAGGCTTAAACACTAAGGTTTCGTAAGGGCTTCGTATCAGGGCATCGCTTTAGCAATGCCGAAAGTGCTGCGTTATGAAAGCGCCTTCAGGCGCCGCGGCCAGAGATTGGAGTTTCGTCACGGGCTCCTGACGACGAAGCGACACGCCCGGTAAAACTATTTACGGGTGTTAAGGATAACAAATCGTTCCGGGGCAAGGGTGAGCAAAATCGCTCAGATGCGGTAAGCAAAAGGCTTTGGTTCCACCCGTTGACTTCTGCCCGCGAAAACAACAACAACGCTCAAACTGGCCTCCTGTGCGATGAACCCTACCCCACCTCCACCAACCCATAGCTCGTCGCCCAGCGCAACCGCATTTCCCGAAGCGCCCGGTCAATTTCTTCTTTCGATATTTCGGCATTCGGCCCGGAGATCACCAACGCAGCCTCGCGTTTGGCGGCTTCCAGCAGTTGACGGTCGCGGATGATGTTCGCCACGCGAAAGCTCGGAATTCCCGCCTGCTTCGTCCCGAAAAATTCGCCGGGGCCGCGCAATTCGAGGTCGAGTTCCGCGATCTGGAAACCGTCGTTCGAGCGCACCATGGCGTCGAGTCGGCGTTCGCCTTCTTCCGAAACCTTTCCGCCGCGCATGAGCACACAGTAGGATTTCGCCGCGCCGCGGCCGATGCGTCCGCGCAACTGGTGGAGCTGCGCCAATCCAAAGCGGTCTGCGTGCTCGATCACCATGACGGTTGCGTTGGGGACGTCGACGCCGACTTCGATCACTGTAGTCGCGACTAGTATTTCGATCTTGCCTTGTTGGAATTCGCGCATGACGCGCTCTTTTTCATCGGCATCAAGACGGCCATGCAGAAGACCAACGTGCAGCCTGGGGAAAATCTTGTCGCGCAACTGCCGGTGCATCTGCTCGGCGGCCTTCAGTTCTCGCTCTTCGTTCTCTTCGATCACGGGATAAACCACGTAGGCCTGATGTCCGGCAGCGATCTGCTTGCCGAGGAAGTCCCAGACTTCGGGCGCGCGCTCGTCGGGCAGGGAGCGAGTGACCACCGGCGTGCGTCCGGGAGGAAGTTCGTCGAGCACCGAGAGGTCGAGGTCGCCGTAGAGAGTGAGGGCGAGCGTGCGCGGGATGGGCGTCGCCGTCATCACCAGCACGTCGGGCTCGGCTTCAGTGGAGCGCCGGGCGTCCCCGCAAGCCTGCCCTGAGCGAAGTCGAAGGGGCGGGGCGGGCGAGTCGCCCGCCCCCACACGAGCATCGTCCGTTTTCTTCATCAGCTTCAGCCGTTGCATGACTCCGAAGCGGTGCTGCTCGTCCACCACCACCAGGCCTAAATTTTCGAACTCGACGCGATCCTGAATCAGCGCGTGCGTGCCGATTACTAGTTGCGCGTTGCCTTGCGCTATGTGGCGGCGCACATCGCGCTTGCGGTCCTGTTCCAGCGAGCCGGTCAGGAGCACGATGCGGTATCCGGCACGTTCGAGAATCTGGCGAGCGGAAAAATAATGTTGCTGCGCCAGAATCTCCGTCGGGGCCATGAGCGCGACCTGGTAGCCGTTTTCGATGGCGATGATCGCGGCCTGGAACGCCACGATTGTCTTGCCCGACCCCACGTCGCCCTGCAGCAGCCGCCGCATCGGACAAGGCGTCTGCATGTCGGTGGCAATTTCTTTCAGGACTCTTTTCTGCGCCGCCGTCGGATGAAAGGGCAGTATCTTCTTAATCGCCTCGCGAACGCCGCCGTCCAGCCGAAAGGCGATTCCGGTCTGCGCCTTCTGCTCGCGGCGCTTAAGTTCAAGTCCGAGCTCGATGAAAAAGAGTTCATCGAAAATCATTCTTATGTGCGCTGGCGTGCGCGACGATTGCAGATCGGCAAAGCTTTCGCCGGCATCGGGCCAGTGAACTTTGAACAATGCCTCACGCGGAGACACCAGGCTCAGATGCGCGCGCACCGCCGCAGGAATTGGATCGGGAAGATCGGGACTTAGATTTTTGAGCGCCCCTCGAATAATGCGACGGAACCAGCGCGGCGTCAGCTTGCCCTGGCCGGTCGATTCGTAAATCGGAACAATCCTTCCGATCTCGAGCGAAGCGGCTGCCTTTTTTTCGGCCTCGTCCGCTCCGCCCTCCTCGTAAATGTCGCCGAGAATCTCGAACTGCGGCTGTGTGATCTGCAGTTGGCCGTCGCGGTCCTCTTCGACCTTGCCGTAGAGCGCCACCATCTGTCCGGCCTGGAAGCGGTCTTGAAGGTACGCGGCGTTGAACCAGATACACTTTAGCCGGGTGCGGCCCTGGCCGACCGTGAGTTGGAAGATGGGCATGCGGCGCGTGCGGAAGAGTCCCGAATTGCGGACTTCGGCAATCACCGTCGCCATCTCTCCGGCGCGCAGTTCGGCAACCGAACGCGGGTTCAGCCGGTCTTCGTAGCGGAAAGGCAGATAATGCAGCAGGTCGTCGACGGTTCGAATATCCTTGGCGGCAAGCACCTCGGCGAGGCGGGGGCCGATGCCTTTCACATACTGCACTGGAGTGGACGGGTCCAGCATCGTAAGCGATGTTAGCAGCCGGGTCCCCATCGCGTCCGGTTTTCGTGCGATGTTCTCGCGCGACGCGGTGAAGGAGCGGAGTAGGCTTGGGCAAGAGTCCAATTAAAGAACCTCTGATTAAGTTGTTTGACGGAGGGCTTTGAAAGGGCATGGCTTCAGCCATGTCGTTAGAACCAGAGGTTCCTCAAAAGGTCCAACGATGAAGAATTTTCTCGACGCGCTCGTGGCCGTGCTCGCAGGCAACGCGATCTACTACCTCCTCATGCCACATCTTCCCAGGGTGGCGCGGCATGGCCTTTTCAAGGAAGACTGGGGCCTGCTGGTGGATTTCGTGATCTGCACGGTGATCTTCGCAACGGTGAAGTACGCCAGGCGGAACGAAAAATAAGCAGCCAAATCACAGAAGCCGGCTCATCTCCCCGGGACATAAGACTTGCACCAATACAGAAAAAGGCCCGGAGAAAAATCCCGGGCCTTCGCCTTGCATGAACGTGTGGCCTAGATGATGTGATCCTTCTTCAGCTTGTCCAGTTCCGCCTGGACACCCGCCAGACCTTGGTTGCTGTAGAGCATCAAGAGGTGCTCGGCGGTGCTGAAGCTGAGGACCGGGTTGCGAAAGCCGTTGTTGTAAACCGACGTGTTCGCCGGGTTGTATCCGTAGCGCGGCGCCAGTGTTTGCAGGATGATCTGAACCTCCACGACCGCCGGGCCGGAGTAGGTAAAGTCGACGTCGGAAAGATTGTGCAGCGTGTATTCGGCCAGCACGTTGGTCTGGCCCTGGTCCGCGAAATCGATGCCGCCCAACTGGCGCAGTGGGGGCAAGCGGAGATTGCCATTTTCGTCGACGATCAGATAGCCGGCCGCTACCGGATCGATCTGGGCCATGATGGCCGCCGCGTGGACCCAGTTCACTACCTTATATTCATTGCCTGAAGTTGGATTGGAATGGGCGCTGGCCTGGGTGATGACGAAGGCTGGAGAGAAGCCGCGCGCGATGGACTCCGCGATGCTAATAAGGTGGTGTCCACCGGTCTTAGAGTTTCCGGCTGCTCCCCAGGCGTCGGTCACGCCGTTGCCGCCGAAGTTCAGCTCGGGAAACTCGGATCCGTCCGCATTCCACTGAAAGACGATGCTCCGCCCCAGTCGTGCCAGATGGGGGCGCCAACGATGATGTCCTGATCGATGAACACGGTGCTCTTGGCATCGGGCTTCTTGTGGAGGACTTTCGGGTCGAGTGCGACGAAGCCACCCGCCGCGTGTCCATACATCGAGCGGTATTGATTGGCGAGGTAATTGTCCGAGGTTTCGTTATTCGCTTCGTGAATCATCAAGCCGCCGGGATAGGAGTGATGTCCGCCCCCCCACGTGCTGCCAGGCGCGGAGAAGAACGTCTGCGGAAGCTGGGGACAAGCGGTGCCGTCGTTGACGATGGCCGGAAACACACCCGCGATCAGGCCGCCGGGGAAATTCGCATTGTCGTTCGGATCGACGAGTCCCGCTGCCAGCAACTGGTTCAGGATCGTCTGCTGCACAGCGGGAGTGACATGGGCGCGGTGCATCACGCAGGTGCTGGGATTGGTGATTGCGTCCAGAGTCTGGGTGCGCAGGTTGGTGTCCTGGAGTTGCTGTGCTTGGCCGATCAGGTAGTTGTAAGCGGTCTGTATCGCCGGAGATTTTTGTGCCAGGGCGATCCACTGCCATTGCCAGCGCCGGTCTGGGCCAACGCCGGGATGAACAACGCGATGAGAAAGAGAGATATCGCAACGAAGCGGGTCCTCATGTTCCATCCTTTTTCTGAAGCCATGGATTGAAGTTTGTAGACTTCGCACTGACCCTAGAAGAGATTTGTTAGCCGAGGATGAATGGGAAATGAACTCTCGGTTACGTTTCGGGGACATGGTGGAAAACTCCTGCGGGTACGCTAGAGGTTGTGTCCGGATCGCGCCGGCGTCAGCCATGGAACAGAGCTAATGGAGAGTTTCGGCTTGCTCGAAAACGAGGGCAGCATAGTGGCAGGTCTTCCGTGCTTACGCTGGATGGGGGAGGTTGTGGCGCTCCCTCATTGCGAAAAGGGCTAAGCTCCGGCATAATGATGGTTTGTCTTTACTTCGCCGGACTCTTCCGGACAAAGGATACTGAAGTCTGTGTTAATGATCCGACTGGCGCGCTTTGGCGCGCGCAAACAACCGTACTACCGAGTGGTGGTGATTGAGAAGGAGCGGGCTCGCAATGGCCGCCCGGTGGAAGTGGTGGGCACGTATAATCCGCGCACCAATCCGGCTACCTTCGACCTGAAACGGGAGCGCATTGAGCACTGGGTTTCGAAAGGCGCCCAACTCTCGGACCGCGTCAGGAAACTGCTGGCTGCCCCCGCGCCGGCTGCGGCCGCTCCGGTCGCCTAGCCGCAACCACACTCGCCAATTCACGAGCCGAGTTCAGGAGCATAGGAATGATTGAGCCTGCCGTCAGCCCGCGCGCCATGATTGAGTACATCGCCAAGGCGATCGTCGACGCCAAGGGCGAGGTTTTTATTGAAGAGTACGAAGACGGAGACGAAACCGTCATCGAGCTCGAAGTGGCCGAGGCCGACCTGGGCAAAATCATTGGACGCTCGGGCCGCGTCGCCCGCGCCTTGCGCAACCTGCTGAGCGCGGCGGGGTCGAAGCTGAACAAGCGCTACGCGCTCGAGATCATCGAGTAGAAGATCGTCGGCAGGGTCGACGATCAGGAGAGCAGCGAATCGCGGCACCGGACGCAAGCGGCGAATGGATTACCCTGGCGGTCGTTATCAAGACCCAGGGACGCCGCGGAGAAGTTGCGGTCGAATTGCACACCGGTGTTCCAGACCGCTTCCGGCAAGATATGCGGCTGTGGGCGCTTCTGAAAGATGGGCAGCGCCGCGAAGTAACGGTCGAAGATCTCTGGCCGCATAAGAGTTTTCTGGTGTTGAAGTTTCAGGGGCTCGAGACGATTAACAATGCCGAGCCGCTGATCGGCGCTGAGCTTCAGCTTCCGCGCGGCGAGCGCGCCGAGTTAGAACCGGGCTGGACGTACCTGAGCGACCTGATCGGTTGCGCAGTGTTCGACGGCCAGCGCGAGGTCGGCGAGATCGAAGACGTGCAATTCGGGGCGGGAGAAGCACCGCTGCTAGTGGTTAGAAGTAAAGAGCAGGCAACAAAGCTGCCCTATGAGATCCCTTTCGCCGAGGCGTATCTGGAGAAGCTGGATCTGGAGCGGAGGCAAGTCTGGATGAAGTTGCCGGAAGGCTTGCTGGAAGTGAACGCTCCACTGGCAAAAGAGGAAAAGGAAAGAAGTCGCTAGTCGTTCGCTGTTCGTCGTTCGCGAAGCGCGGGTGGTTGACCCTTGAAGGCTTTGCTCGGCGAACTCGGCGGTGCAGGGGTTAGCCAACGACCAGCGACAAACGACCAACGACGGTTCTGCGATGAAGATCGACATTCTCACGATCTTTCCCGACTTCTTTCGCGGACCACTGGATTATGGAATCGTCCGCCGGGCGCGGGAAATGGGCCTGGTGGAAATCAACATTCACGACCTGCGGGCGTTTACGAAAGACAGGCACCGCACCGTGGATGACCGCCCATTCGGCGGCGGCGAGGGCATGGTCCTGAAGCCGGAACCGATCTTTGGATGTTTGGAGTCGCTCGGCGATGTGGCCTCGCGTGAGGCACGCTTGAGCCCAGGCGCGAAGCAGTCGGTGATTCTGCTATCCGCGCAGGGACGCAGGTTCGACCAGACGCTGGCGGCGGAACTTTCCGCGCTCGACCGGATCGTCCTGATATGCGGGCGTTACGAGGGCGTGGACGAACGCATCAGCGAGCACCTGGCGGATCGCGAAGTTTCGATTGGCGACTACGTGCTGAGCGGTGGCGAACTGGGCGCGGCGGTAATTGTCGACGCGATAACGCGGCTGATCCCGGGCGCGGTTGGCAACCAGGCTTCGACGCGGCAGGAGTCGTTCACCGAATCGTCTGCGGGACAGGCGGAGCTAGTCGTTGACGGACCGAGTTCCACGTGCGTTTCTGGCGGATTGCTCGACTATCCGCATTACACCCGGCCGGCCGATTTTCGCGGCATGGTGGTGCCGGAAGTGCTGATGAACGGCAACCACGACCAGATTCGCAACTGGCGACGTAAAACGGCTTTGGCAAAAACGCTGCGCAACCGTCCCGATCTACTGGAGCGGGTTGTGCTGACGGCGGAAGACGAGGAATTGCTGAATCAGATTAAGTTAGATCAGATCAAGCTGGCCCAGAGCACAACTGACTGAGACGGGGCAAGCCCACTCTCTACAGAAGATGCACTTACAAAAGATCGCGGAAAGAGTTTAGGAAGGAAACGTTATGCGCAATCCGATTATCGAGAAACTGCTGGCGAAATCGCGCCGCACCGACATTCCGAAGTTTGGTCCCGGAGACACCATCAAGGTGCTGGTCAAGATCAGAGAGGGCGAAAAAGAGCGCCTGCAGGCGTTCGAAGGCGTCGTCATTTCCCGGAAGCGTGGCGCTCAGCCCAGCTTTACGGTCCGCAAGATCAGCTTCGGCCAGGGCGTGGAGCGCATCTTCCCCATCGACTCCAAGGTCATCGACAAAATTGATGTCGTGCGCTCCGCGAAAGTTCGCCGCGCCAAGCTCTACTACCTGCGCGGGCTCAAGGGCAAAGCCGCCCGACTGAAGGAAGTCGAACAGCAACAATAAGCGGCGGTTATTTTTCTGGCCATAGTTCTCGTGTGGTGACGGGGCTTTGCCCCGTCCAAGCGGGGGGAGGCCCCGCTGCCACACACAATCTGCTCTTGCTTCGTGCGTCCTCATCGGCGAAGATGCCGAGTAGATTCCGTGCCTAAATCCGCGTCCAGATCGAAGAACTCAAGAGCAGAGGGAGTTTCCCCTTCCACCGCCAAGTTGCGGCTGCTGAAAAAACTGCGCTGCGCTCTTAATTTTGAAAAGCAAGCCTGGGCCGCGGGCGCCACGCTCGTTGCCGGAGTCGATGAAGTCGGCCGCGGATCGTTGTTTGGCCCTGTCGTTGCGGCCGCCGTCATTCTCAATCCCGCGCACCGCATTCGCGGCCTGCGCGATTCCAAACTGCTCCCCGCCGAACGCCGCGAAGAACTCGCGCTCCTGATTCGCCAGCATTCCATCGCCTGGGCCATCGCCGCCGTGGATTCCGCCCGCATCGATCAAATCAATATCTACCAGGCTTCGCGCCTCGCCATGCTCCACGCGGTTCAGCAACTGGCGCCGGCAGCAAGCTATCTTCTGGTCGACGCCGTCCGACTCGATTGCGAGCTTCCCCAACAAGCGATCATTCACGGCGACGCGCTCTCCGCCTCGATCGCCGCCGCCTCCATCATTGCGAAAGTCGAACGGGACCGCATGATCTCGGCCTGGGACCCGGTCTTTCCCATGTACGGCCTGGCGTCGAACAAGGGATACTGCACTCCGCGCCACCTCGCGGCCCTGCGCGAGCACGGCCCCTCGCCGCTGCATCGCCAGTCGTTTTCGCCGGTGTGGAGCGCGCCGATTCCGCAGGAAGTCTTGAGCTTTATGCTGGACCCAGCTCCCGAAGAGATTTCTGCTGACGAAGAGCCGATGGCAACGATCTTGGAAGGCTGAGTAGATCTATCTGAAAATTGTCATCCTGAGCGAAGCGAAGGACCTATGCATTTGCCCGCAGCGCTGGGATGCATGGTCTCTCGCGCAGGATGGCAGTCTTGGATTTATGTCACGAAACAGCAAGACTACCCAACTCTATTTCGCCCGATAAATCTCCGTCAGCAGATCCGGCTTCGATTCGTCCCGCACCAGATGTGGATACTTCTCGCCACCGTGATAATCCAGTTTCACAACCCGGAAGTAATCTGTGTTTTCGACAATCAGCTCAATCGGCGACGGACTGGTCTTCGCAGCCCGAATCGCGTCATGCCAGACATCTCCGGAAAACCTGCGGCCGTTGACCGCTACAATCTTCATCCCCGGCCCGATCCCGGCCTTGGCGGCAAGCATGTCCTCGACCGTATCGCGAATCACCCCATCGCTCGCAACCAACAGTCCCACCGAATAATGCGCATCGACGTTCTTCCCGTCACGATCTCGGGCGCGATCCAGGTCCGAAGGATTCTCGTCGTACACCAGTTTCCATCCGCTGCCTTCGACTCCGCCAAACGGAGCGCCCGGACCATGGTTGGACAGCCGCTCCGTCCAGAACCCGCGCCAGTCGTAGAATGCGACCTGGTTCAGCGCGCTCACAACATCGTCGAAGGTGTAGGTCTTCACCATGGGGGGACCACTGGGCGCGCCATGAAACAGTTTGCAGAAGTCGTCCAAAGACTTTGCGCCATGGCTTTGTTGGCGGATGATTACGTCCGCCCACAGCCAGTTGAGGACGTCTTCGTCGTAATAATCGACCGGGCGGCGGTAATCTTCCCAAGCGCGGGGTGCCATCTGCATGGTGGGAACGCCGTCGGCCGTATCCTGCAAATCGCGCCAGACGCGGCCCGAACGATGATCCAGATCCGCGGCAATCTGCGCCAGCGCATCACGAGCCGATGCGAGCGTGCGCTCGCCGCTGCGCGCGGTGAGCACATCTCCCAGGTATGACGTCAGGCCCTCGTACACCCATAGCAAGTCAGTCTGCATCGGCTGTTCGTAATCGGGCGTCGCCAGATCCGCCGGACGCCGGTACTTCCCGTTCCACGAATGCACATACTCGTGCGGAAGAAGTCCAGCGCTCAGCTTGCGTCCGTCCTCCTCGATCAACGACCGCTCGTCGATCCGGCTGTCATTCGATTCGTGATGCTCCAATCCGAAATGTGCGACGTGATCGCTCAGGGTCAGCAGAAAGTGGTAATCGGTGTAGTGCCGCGCGCCAAACAAAATTCCCGCTTGGGTCACCAAGTTCCGGTAATGTTCCCAGACTTCTTCCGGAGCGTCGAGCGCGGCGGCGCTGTCGGCCGCAACGTCGAGTTCCGCGGGAGGATTCTCAGTGCTCAGCGGGACCACCTTCATATACTCGCCCGCGAGGACCGGTCCATCGACCAGCATGGTCAGCGAAACGGGCGCGAAGTGAATGTCGTTACTCTTGTGAATGTTATCGCCGACTTGATCGGCAACGTGCAGCGAAGTGCCGAATTTCCATCCCGCGGGCAGCCGTAAACTTACGCTATAAGTAAGTTGATCGGACCCATAGCCGGCGGGATAGAGCAACAGCGTGTTCCAGTTGACGATGTACAACTTTTCCGTCGCGGCCATCCCGCTGCTGTATCCAGGCTCAGACGACGCGGGTGAAGCGTAATCGAGATTCGCGACGACTTCGTGTTCGCCCGCCGGAACTTCCACGTGAAACGTAAAACCGTCGATCAGATCGCGCCGCCATTTCAGCGTCTTCCCGCTGGCCATAAACTTCAGGCCGGTCAAATCCGTGATCGGCCCCGTCGGCCCGTGCTCGCCAGGAATCCATTTCGGATAGTAGAGCGTGAGTGTCCCGGGCTTAGCCGGGATGCGTAATTGCGCGTGGAAGATCTTGCGCGGCGCGTCCGATGCGTCCACGGAAAGCGCCACCGTCGGAGCATTTGCGCCGAAAACCGAAAACGACGACGACAGAAAAATTGCGAGACAAGAGAAGTTTCTCAAACTACCACGCAAACCCATTCCCCCTCCAGACGGTCGAACCGCCCGCCACGATGCAAATTGAACCGTAGGTTAATATATCAGTCCGCTGAGTCGGTTCACGCTTGCAGAGCACTCGGACGCGCTCTCGGCCTGCTATCATCTCCGACGTGCCCGCGCGCGGAAAATTTATCACTTTCGAAGGCCTCGATGGCAGCGGCAAGAGCACCCAAGTCGAGAAGTTGGCGCGTTCCCTGCGCGCCCACGGTCTCTCCGTCACCGTTACCCGCGAACCAGGTGGCACCGCAGCGGGCGAGAAGATTCGCGAAGTGCTGCTGCACTCCGCCACCTCGGGACTTTCTCCGTTCACCGAGATGGCGCTCATGTTCGCATCCCGCGCCCAGCACATTCACGAAATCATTCTGCCCGCGCTCGCCGAAGGACGCGTAGTGCTCTGCGATCGCTTCACCGATTCGACCGAGGCTTATCAGGGCGGAGGCCGCAAACTGGGCACTGGGCCGGTGCTGCAGATGCACGAGGTCCTTTGCGGCAACCTGCAACCCGACCTGACGATCTTGCTAGACAATGAGGTGGCGTTCAGCGTCGAGCGCGCCCGCCGCCGCAATCGAAAACACAAAAGTGGACGCTCGGAAAAAGGCTCGGACAAAGACGAGAACCGCTTTGAGCAGGAAAGCCGCGCCTTTTTCGGCCGCGTCCGCCATGCCTACCTGGCCATCGCGGCCCGCGAACCGCAGCGCGTCCACGTCGTTAACGCCCGCGGCACACCCAGCGAAACCCATGCGGTTATCATGGAGTTGGTGCGGAAGAAACTGAAAATCTAGTAACCCCTGTTCGCTTTTCGCTTTTGGCTAAAAGCGAACAGCCAAGAGCGAACAGCGAACAGCGATTCCCATGCCCTTTTCTGATTTCGCCGGCAACCCGGAGACCATCCTTCGCCTGCGCGAGATGCTGGCGCGCGACCGCTTTCCGCACGCCGTCATTCTTTCCGGTGCGCGCGGATCGGGCAAGTACACGCTCGCCCTGATGCTCGCCCGCGCCATGAACTGCCTGGAGCAGCCCATCACGGGAGGGACCGACGGCGACGGCTTGCCTGATTTCTGCGGACGCTGCTCGAACTGCACTCGCATCGCGCAAGCCGAAGACCTCGACGCCCGCTTCGCCGAAGCCGTCGAGGCTCGCGAAAATCTGCGCGACGCGGACAAGAAAGAGACTCGCCTCTTCGTCCAGACGCATCCGGACGTACTCATTATCCCGCCCGATCCGCCGCAAATGATGATCAAGGTCGATCAGGTCCGCCACGTCATCGAGACCATCTACTATCGGCCCGGCGAAGCTCGCGAACGCGTCTATATCTTTACCAGTTCAGCCTTCATGAAAGAAGCGGCCAACTCGCTGCTCAAAGTTCTGGAAGAACCGCCCGAGTTCGCCACGATTTTTCTGCTCACCGAGAACGCGGGAGAATTGCTGCCCACGATTCGTTCCCGTTCCATGACCTTCAACCTGGGCGCGCTCGCTTCGACCGAGATCGAGAGTCGGCTCGCCCAAATTCGTCCGGACTGGAATGTCCGGCAGCGCGCTCTGGTAGCCCGTCTCAGCGAAGGCGCCATCGGCCGCGCCTTAACCTTCGATCTCGAAAGCTACATCGCCGCGCGCAGTCACGCCCTCATCATGCTGAAAGCCGCGCTCGGCAGCAGCGGTAACGACAACGACCACACCGAGCTGTTCAAAACTACCGAGAGCTACCGCTCCGGCGCCGAAGGCCGCGCCAAAATCGATACCCTTCTCCGCACCCTCTACGCATTGCTCGAAGACCTGATGTTCCTGCAATCGGGAACGGCGCAACTGGTTCGCAATACGGACATTCTGGGCGAACTCAAGAAGATGTCTGAAGCCGCCGACTTCGCCTGGGTGCAACGCGCTTCGGAGGGTCTCGGTGAAGTGGAGCGCGGCCTGCGCCGCAACCTGCTGCGGTCGCTATCGCTCGACGCCTTCGCAACCGCGCTGGAACGCGTTTCCTAGCAGAGACGGGGCAAACTCCGTCTCTACAGGCGGAATGCCCTCCTGGTCAGGCTACCGAACAAGAGACACTGCACAAAAGACACTGCACAAAATATTGTCATCCCCTGCCCGCTGTGATAACGTAAGCCTCAGTTCACACCTCTGGACCCACAATCACAGGCTCAAGTGTTGTGGCATATTCTGCCCGCCCGGCGCGCAGGTGGTGCAATTTGAAAGATGCACTCGACTCCATACCAACTGAACAATCCGCGGATCAGGAAAGCTTTGCGAATCGCAAGCTGATCCGCCCGACCCTTAATCGCGCCGATCACGCGCCCAATAACCACGGGCCCAACCACGTGCCCAGTGAACGCAGAGACCGAGATCGCGACAGAGACCGCGACCGTCCCGCCGCGCCCGCCAAGAAGGCCGCGCCGGCCGAGCAAACCAATGCCGAGAATTTTTATTATCAGAAGCAGATGCAGTCCAAGACTCCCATGGTCGTCGTGCTGCGCGACGGCGAGGAAGTCCACGGCTATATCGAGTGGTACGACAAACACTGCATCAAGCTGAACCGCTCCGGCGCCGCCAACCTGATGATCTACAAGCCCGCTATCAAGTACATGTTCAAGGAAGGCGAGAACGGGAAGAAGTAGACGTCGGAGCGCGGGGCTTCTGAGCCAGAACGGCAATCCAGAGCCCGCCCCTACAATTTCGGCAGCACGATCCCCTTCTGCGCCTGGTACTTTCCCTTGCGATCTTTGTAGCTCACCTCGCAAACTTCGTCCGACTGAAAGAAGAGAATCTGGCACAGGCCTTCATTGGCGTAGATCTTGGCCGGCAGCGGCGTGGTGTTCGAAATCTCGAGCGTGACGAAGCCTTCCCACTCCGGCTCGAACGGCGTCACGTTCACGATGATGCCGCAGCGCGCGTAGGTCGACTTGCCCACGCAGATGGTCAGCACATCGCGCGGAATCTTGAAATACTCGACCGACCGCGCCAGCGCAAAAGAATTCGGCGGCACGATGGCAACATCGGCGTTTACGGTTACGAACGAGCGCTCGTCGAAATGTTTCGGGTCGACGATCGTACTGTTGACGTTGGTAAAAATCTTGAACTCGTCCGCCACGCGCAAGTCGTATCCGTAACTCGACACGCCGTAGGAAATCACTCCCGCGCTCACCTGCTTTTCCGAGAACGGATTAATCATGTCGTGCTCATGCGCCATGCGCCGTATCCAGCGGTCACTCTTGATCATGAAACTCCTTGGGGATTTGTGATTGGTGATTTGTAATTGGTAATTTTGCCCTTAGATCGAAAGCCGGATGGGCACGGTTTTCAATCACAAATTACAAATTACCAATTACAAATTTGCCTGGACTGGTGCTGTCATCTTACGAGACAACATGCACGGTTGACAATCCATCCTATCTCCCTTAGCATCAATAACTTGAGACACAGAAAATCCTCGGGGAACGGGGGAAACCCGTGATTAAGCTCGACATCATCAACGAAGTGGTTAACCGTACCGGGATCACCAAGACCAAGGCGGAGCTCGCCGTCGAAACCGTCTTCGAGAGCATGAAGAAGGCGCTCTCGACCGGCGACCGCATTGAACTGCGCGGTTTCGGCGTATTCAACGTGCGTCCGCGCAAGACCGGCATCGGACGGAATCCGCGCACCGGCGCCGAAGTTTCCATTCCGCCGGGCAAGGCTGTGCGCTTCAAGCCCGGCAAGGAACTGCAATCGATCGACTAACTGCGCGAGAATTGCAGAGGTGAGAGGTCGGATTGCAGAAGTAACCCACACACCTCTGCCATCTCACCTCTCACCTCTCACCTCACCTATGTCCGAACCAACATCCCCTTTGCCGAAAGCCCTCGAATGGGAACAGCAGCCCCAGCCCAATGTCTGGGTCATCCCACCGCCGCGTCAGAGTTGGTGGCTCTATGTCGCGTTCCTGCTCCTGACGCTGCTCAGCACGACGGTCGTCGGCGCCCGCATGGAATTCCATTACCTCCACAACCAACCGGTGTTTTCTCTGGATGACGACTTCTTGTCGCCATTTGTAACCTGGATCGCGCATCCCTCCGAGTTGCTTCCCGGCCTGCCCTTCTCGCTCACCCTGATGTTCATACTCTTTTCGCACGAGATGGGGCATTATCTCTACGCCCGCCATTATCGCGTGTATGCGACGCCGCCGTTCTTCGTGCCCTTTCCCAGCCTGATCGGCACACTCGGCGCTTTCATCCGAATCAAAGGTTCGATTCCTTCCCGCGCTGCGCTCTTCGATATCGGGATCGCCGGACCGATCGCAGGATTCATCCCCGCATGCGTCGCGTTGGTATATGGACTCTCGCTCTCGCATCCCATTGCTGCCTCCGCCGCGTCTGACTTTCAACTGGGATTCCCACTAGCCTTCCATCTCGCTGCGCGCCTGCTAAACGTCGCCACACCACTCCCCGCGCTCTCTCTGCACCCGGTCGCTGCCGCCGCGTGGGTGGGAATGTTCGCCACCGCGCTCAATCTTTTGCCTGGCGGCCAACTCGACGGCGGCCACATTGTTTTTTCCGTCTCGCCGCGCCTACATCGCTGGATCTCGCTGCTCACCGTCTTCGCGCTGATCCCGCTTGGAAAATATCTCTGGACGGGCTGGTTCCTCTGGGCGGTGCTGCTCGCTTTAACCCTGCGCCATCCTCGTGTCCCGCACTATCCCGATGTTTCCGGCCGACGCCGCGCCCTTGCACTTTGCGCCGCGCTGATGCTGGTCCTGGCCTTCACCCCCGCGCCCTTCACCCACAGCTCGGGACGCGAAGTGTGGCCGCAGATCCGCGACGGAAGCCGAGACACGTTGCACGATCTCCGCGACGAGATTCGTCACCTACTTCACAAATGATCTGCGATCACGAGCAACTACCGAGCCAGTGCGGAGTATCTGAATTTCTGGCATTTGGGTCGAAATGATATCGATAACGTGACACTCAGAAACGACACAAAAGTGTGTAGAGGGCCCCGGATACTGATCGGTTGCGATTGTCGCGCGTGAAACAAAATCTAGGAAATGCGATTTTGAGTAGGTGCGAAACAGCCGCCCCGATGCTCTCACTGCTGAGTCATCGTCCGGTAAGCCGAATGACTCACTCGTGACGCTGTAGGCGATGTACTGCTTCCACTTCAGCTCGAACGTACGGCTACGCTCTGTCGGTTCCACCGGGTGCAAGTCTTCGATGACGGTGCCACCTATCTTTTGCGCTACGGCTTCTGGGCTTTTCTCGGCCTCTTGTAGAACCAGCCGGAGCACATTTTGTTCCGGTTCCGAAATCTCACGCGCGAAGATGGTGTAACAAGAGTCAATTATCTGCGTCAGTTCAGCCAACTCCGTCATCGCGATTCCCCCTTTAGGTCGGCCCGAACGCCTTACATTACCACCGAGGTAACGCCGACTTCGACAGGCTTTGAGCCAAAAGCTAAGAGCTAGCAGCCGTCCTACATCAACCATACCGCATCCACATCCACAATCACCTGCGTCCGCGGAATTTTTCGCGCCGCCGCTTCCGCCAGCATCGCCCGCAAGAGCGCATTCATCTTCTCGCGGCTGGGAGACTTCAGAATGAAGTGATAGCGGTAATCGCGCTTCAACCGCGTAATCGGAGCCGCTGCCGGCCCAAGCACGCGTATGCCTTCATGTCGCGTTTTCTCAAACCAGCGTCCGAGTTCACCCGACCAGGTCAGCGCCTCATCCAACTTCTCACTGCGGATCAACACATTCGCAATCGCGCTATACGGCGGATAGTGCATCCAGGCGCGAAATTGCAACTCCTTTTCGTAGAACCCGGCAAAATCGTGCCGCGCCGCAAATTGCACCGCGTAGTGCTCCTGAAAATAAGTCTGCAACACAACTTTCCCGGGAGACTGCCCGCGGCCCGCGCGCCCCGCCACTTGCGTCAACAACTGAAAAGTTCTCTCCGCCGCGCGAAAATCGGGCAGCCCCAGCGCCATGTCGGCCCCGACTACGCCGACCAGCGTCACGCCGTGTATGTCGTGGCCTTTCGCAATCATCTGCGTGCCCACCAGCATGTCGAGCGCGCCTTCATTCAGCGCATTCAGCGCCTGCTCGAAATCTTCCCGCCCGCGCACCGTGTCCCGATCCAGCCGTCCGATCCGCGCCGTCGGAAACATGCTGTGCAGCAACTCTTCCAGTTTTTCCGATCCCGTCCCGACAAAGTACACATACTCGCTGCCGCAAAGCGCGCACTTGTCGGGAATGTGCTCGACATGCCCGCAATAATGGCATTCCATCTTGCCGTCGCGCTTGTGGTGGGTCATGGAGACGGCGCAGTTCTTGCACTGCAGCGTCTTGCCGCAGGCGCGGCACAACACCACCGGAGAATACCCGCGCCGGTTGAGCAGCACCATGACTTGCTCTTTTTTCTCCAGCCGTTCGCGGATTTCCTCCGCCAGTTTGCGCGAGATCACCTGCTCCTGCCCCGTTTCCTGAAACTCCTGCCGCATGTCCACAATCTCGACTTCCGGCAACGGACGCATCTCCACCCGATCCGGCAACTCGATCAGCGCGTACTTGTTTTTCTTGGCGTTGTAATAAGACTCAAGCGATGGCGTGGCCGAGCCCAGCACGACGGTCGCGCCCGCCATCTTCGCCCGCATTACAGCCACATCGCGCGCGTGATAGCGCGGCGTTTCTTCCTGCTTGTAAGACGAGTCCTGCTCCTCGTCGACGATGACGAGCGCCAGATCGCTCACCGGTGCGAATACCGCCGACCGTGTTCCCGCCACCACTCGTGCCTCGCCTCGCCGTATGCGATGCCACTGCTCCGCCCGCTCCGCATCGGAAAGCCCCGAATGCAGGATCGCAACCTCATCGCCGAACACCTGGTGCAGATCCGCCGCCACCGCCGGAGTCAGTCCAATTTCAGGAACCAGCAGGATTGACGATCGCCCCTGCTCCAGCACCTCGCGCATACAGGCCAGATATACCGCCGTCTTTCCCGACCCTGTGATGCCGTGCAGCAGCAGGCCGCCGAATTTACGTGAGCCAACAGCCTCGCCAATTTTCGCGAGCGCTTCCTTCTGCGCCGCGCTGAACTCGAACTCAAAGGGAGACTGCCGCGGCTTGAGCTTTGAAAGTGAACCCGTGAAGTCCTGCGGCTCATCCACCAGTCGAATCAGCCCACGCCGAACCAGCGTGCCCAGCGTAGTGCGCGGCACATCCACTCCGCGCAAAGCCTCGACGGGCAAGCGCCCGCCAGAAGCGGCCAGCGTCTCAATCAATGTGCGTTGATTCTCATTAAGCTTCTTCGCTGTGCCGGCTCTGCCTGTGTGGGGACGGGCGCCCTCGCCCGTCCAGGGCGAGCGCAGCTCGCCACCCTCCTCAGCCGCAAGCAGCACCGCAATCTTCACCACCCGCGCCGCGTCCCGAGCCGCCGACACATCCTCCCGCGCAATCCAATTCTTCCGCATCATCCCGCTCAGCAACGCCCTTCCCACCCGCGTCGCCCCACGCAATCTCTCTTCGCGCACGTTCTCCCGCTCCGCCAGATAATCGAGCACGCGAAACTCAACCAACTGCTCCTCCGGAGTTCGCTTCGACCGCGCCGGAGACCCCGACATCCCCGCCAGGTGCAGCGCCATCCGCCCCTCGTCGGTGATGCGGTACGCAACCGAGCGTTTAAACTCGGCCGAAAGCGGCAGCATGGTACGAAACACTTCGCCCACCGGAGCAAGATAGTAATCGGCGATCCACTTCCCAAGTTTCAGCAGATGTTCGTCGAGAACCGGCGCGAGGTCGAGCGCTTCAATAACTTTTTTCGTCTTAACCTGCAGCGGACGGTCATGCAACTCAACCACAATCCCCGACATCCGTTGCTGCCGGAACGGCACCAGCACCCGGCCGCCAACCACCGGCTCCATCCCCGGAGGGATCGAGTAGGTGAACACCATGTCAAGCGGCACGGCAAGAGCGACGTCGCAGAAGAGGGGCATGTGGCGTAAGAAATTCTAACGGTTGTCGTCCTGAGCGTAGCAGAACGATCCGCGAAGCGGACCGCTCTGCGGAGTCGAAGGACCCCTATTCCCTTTGTGCCGTCCAAATCGCGTACGGGAATTCGCACCACAATCATGATCGCCGTGACACCCACACGGTGTCTAATAATGTATGCGAATACGTTGGAGAAGTGTTCTGCCAGCTGTCGGGCTGCTTCTCTTCGCAGGGGTGAGCTTCGAATCTTTGCACCGGGGCCGTGCTTATCAAAAAACTCCGGGCCGGTACTTCTATTGGTCATCCATCCGATTGGATCCCGACCACCTAGACCGGCGACCTCAAGTCGCGACTCCTTGCAAAAATGCGGAAGAAGGCTGCGTCAGCTGGGACCCCGTGGTCGAATGGGTTTCTCCTGGATTATTGCCCGGTACCCTGATGCTCTCCGCTATCCCTGCATTCGTCGTTGGGATGTGGTTTGTTCGCGCTCTTGGCCGTCACGGTGTCAACGAGGTCTTAACCTTCATGGCATTGATGCCCGTGCTGGTAGCCGCGTGGTACTACGCAGTCGGCTGGGTGATCGATCGCTGGACGGATAAGCGGCAACAGAGTGCCTAACCCGAGCGCGTCGCAGGCAAGGGAAGGTCTGATTAAGTCCCTGGGGTCCTCCGTGCACCCCCGTGTACTCTGTGGTCTATGCCTTCCGCCGATACTTGATCAGAGTTCCCCTCGCTATTTTCCCGATCCCCGTGAGAAGGCGGCTGCGAAACAACGAGGAAATGAACCTCTTCACCCGAGTCATTCCTAATCTGATGCGGTGTTCCGGCGGGAATCCAAATCCCCTCGCCAGCATTCAACTCCACCAGACGGCCACCCACTTCCATAAGGGCCTTGCCCGCGAGCACGTAGAAGAACTGTTGCGCGTGATGGTGGAAGTGGCGAACCTCCGCCGAGCCCGCCGGCATGCGCTCCTGAATCACGCTGAGTTGCGGGTTCCGTACCAGGTGCCAACCATCGCAACCGTTACCCCAGATGTAGTGCTCGGCCGTCAGTTTGCTGATAGCTTCGGCGTCACCCTCGATTCGAGCCAATTTCGTGTCAAGCCCCCGTTTTCGTAGTTTTCCCCGTAAGTCGATGCATCGGCTGGGTGCGGATCACTCCGCGCCCTTTTTATTTAACATGCAAAATTTCCAGCGCCGCCCCGACGGAGAGACGGGTATTTGAACTTAGATGATCCGATCACCCGATGGCCCGATCTCTCCTCTAAGTCCTTATTCCGGAATACTTTGATATAAGTCCTTTAGATTCAAAGACCAAAGCGAAAAATTCCCGCCAACCCCATGATTCCATTAGACCGGGGGGGGGTAGGGGTACCAACCAGTAAACATGTCCCAATAGGTTGATGCAGCGGAGCGCGCCCCGAGTCCCCGCCAGCTCTTCCTATTCCGCGGCCTTTGCCGGCGCCTTCATCCCCAATTCCTTCATCACCATCTGCAAGTCCTTCCACGCTTCGCCCTTCTGCCGCGGATCGCGCAGCAGAAACGCTGGATGATAGGTGACCGCCAGCTTGCATCCATCCCAGTTGGGATCGTTGCTGCCCATGCCTGCCGGCCTGAAGTCGTAGAAGCGTCCGCGCAGTTGCATCATTGAAGCACTCATCGCCAGCAGCGTTTTCGCCGCCACTGCTCCGAGCGCCACGATCACCTTCGGCTTGATCACCGCGATCTGCCGCATCAGAAACGGCGAGCAGGTCGCACACTCGTCCCGCTCCGGCGTGCGATTGCCCGGCGGACGGCATTTCACGATATTCGCGATGTAGACCTGCTCGCGCACAATCCCCATCGCTTTGATCATGTTGTTGAGCAGTTGTCCAGCTCGCCCCACGAAGGGCTCACCCTGCGCGTCTTCATCGGCGCCCGGCCCTTCGCCGACGAACATCAACTCGGCCTTCGGATTTCCCACGCCGAACACAATCTGCTTTCGTCCCTGCTTGTGGAGCACACAGCGCGTGCAATCGCCCAGGTCTTCGCGGATGATCTTCAGCGCCTTCGCCGGATCGCTCACACTCTGCTCGGGCTTCAGCGCGATCGCCTCGAAAATATCTTCTTCGGCAACCGGCACTGTGCCCGCCGCGGCCTTCCGTGGACTCATCTCTTCTCCAGATTCCGGTTGATTTGTCGAAAGCAATACTTCCTGTTCTTGCCGTGCGCGGTCCGACACTGGCTGCCGATAAAAGTCGTAGATCCCCATCTCGTTGTAGTAGCGAATGCGCGCCGCCAGCGCGCGGCGAAGTTCAGGATCAAGGGTGCGGGGCATTGCGGATAAGGATAACAACTTTTCACCACCGAGACACAGAGTCACAGAGAAAGCAAAAGAAATAGCTTCTGTTTTCTCCGTGTCTCCGTGGTGAATAAGGTCTTGTCAGCGGGCAGCTACGCCGCTGCGCTTCCGTAGCTTCACTACCTGGTCGAGCACACGCTGCGCAACTTCCCACTTCGAGGTCTCGGGAACCTCGACCACTTCGCTGTGCGAGATAATCGTGACCGCGTTACGGTCGGAATCGAAACCGACGCCCTCGCGCGAAACGTCATTCACAACGATCGCGTCGAGCGATTTCGACGCCAGTTTTTTGCGCGCGTTATCGAGTACGTTTTCAGTCTCAGCGGCAAATCCGACGACGATCTGTGTAGTCTTGCGGCGCGCCACTTCCGCCAGAATGTCTGCCGTCGGTTCCAGCTCCAGCGTCATCTCGCCGTTGCGCTTGATCTTCTGTTCCGATGCCATTTTCGGCCGAAAGTCCGCTACTGCGGCCGTCTTGATCACCACCGTGGCTTGGGGTAGAAGTTTCAAAACCGCCGCCAGCATGTCTTCCGCTGTTTCCACCGGCGTCACTACGGCCGCGCCCGGAGCGGCAATCGCGGTCGGGCCGCTCACCAGCAGCACGCGTGCTCCTCGGCGCAGTGCCGCTTCCGCAATGGCATGGCCCATGCGTCCGCTCGAACGGTTCGTCAAATACCGCACCGGATCGATCTTCTCCCGCGTTGGCCCCGCTGTCACCAGCACCGTCTCGCCCGCCAGATCCTGCGAGGCACCCAGCGCTTCCATCACTGCCCCCACGACCGCTTCGTTCTCCGCCAGTCGCCCCGCGCCGGTCATTCCACAGGCCAGATATCCGGTGCCCGGCTCGACAATGCGAACGCCGCGCTTACGCAGGATTTCCAGATTCGCCTGCGTGGCCGGGTGATTCCACATGTTGACGTTCATCGCAGGAGCCACTACGACCGGAGCGGTCGTGGCAAGATAAAGAGTACTGAGAAAGTCGTTTGCAATACCCTGCGCGAAGCGCGCCAGCACGTCGGCTGTTGCCGGAGCCACCACGAGCGCATCAATGGTCTGCGCAATGGCAATGTGCTCGATCGCCGACTCGACATTTGCCTGCCCGTCTTCACCACCGGAGTCCGAGCCGAACATGCCGGTGATGACTTTTTCTCCTGAGAGCGCTGCGAAGGTAAGAGGACGAACAAATTCCTGCGCCGCAGCCGTCATGACGACTTGCACGCGAATGCCGCGGTCCTGCAAAAGGCGCACGATTTCCGCTGTCTTATAAGCTGCAATTCCACCGGACACGCCCAGCGCAATTTTCATAGGAGGAAGACGGTGGCTACAGTTTCAGGGTCAAGCCCCGCCTGCAGAATTGATGCCGCCGTTTGCCGCGAGATTCAATCCCACTTTGGCGGCGCAAAGACTGACGCGATACGCAATTTGGATTGTCATCCTGAGCGAAGCGAAGGACTTGCTGTTTCTCGCACTGACAAGAAAGCAGATTCTTCACTTCGCTCAGGATGACATTCCCTGATTCATCGCCGGCGAAATAGGTCTACGCGTCTTCCGGAAACACTTTGCTCAGAGCCTCAGTCGCGGCCACTACCGGCAACTTCGGAACCTCCGGAATCAGCCATTTGACTTTGCCCGCCTTGATTTCATCCTGCGCGATGCGGCAGGGTTTGCGCGATCCGGTATCGATCACCGGTGGCGCGCCGCCTTGCAGTTGCCGTGCCCGCCGCGCCGCTACCAGAATGTAGCGATAGTTGCTGTCGAACCCTTCAATCAACTTCATACTCTCTCCCCCAAAACGTCATGTGCCCTTGACCACCTGCGGATGAAACGAAGCCAGAATCGGCTGCACCCGCTCGCGCGCCTGTTCCAGCCGGCAAGCTTGTGCGGTCGCCACGCGCTGCGCTTCTTCCCCGGAAGGTTTCGCCCCGCTTCGCAGCAACCGCTCCGCCAGCACTATGTCCTTGAGTTCGTCGGCGGATTGCTCAAGCAGGTTGTTAACTAAAATGTAGTCGTATTTCGAGTAATTCTCAATCTCTCGTCGGGCCGTGTCCAACCGGCGACGAATGACCTCCTCCGAATCCTCCCCCCGGTGGCGCAGCCGCCACTCCAGTTTCTCCCGGTCCGGCGGAAGAATAAAGATGCTCACCGCGTCTGGAATCTTCGCCTTGACCTGGCTCGCGCCCTGCACATCGATGTCCAGCAGCAGGTCATTGCCGCGCGCTTCGGCCTCGAGCAGAAACCGGCGCGCCGTGCCGTAATATTCGCCGCGCACTCTCTCGTCTCCAAAAACTTCGGCGTGCTCCAGGAACTGGTCGGTCGCGATCATGGCTTCAAATTCTTCGCGGGAGACGAAGAAATACTCCTTGCCGTTCTGTTCGCTGCCGCGCGGCGGGCGCGTGGTGTAGGAGATCGAGAAATCCAGATGACCAACCATCTTGAACAGTTCGTTCACCAGCGTGGATTTGCCCGAACCTGAGGGCGCGGAAACAATGTAAACGATGCTCATTCCAGATTCTGCACCTGCTCCCGCGATTTTTCGATCTCCGCTTTCATCAACAGGCCCATCTCGGTAATCTTCAACGCCTCGCCCGCCAGGCCCGATGTTTTCGAAAGCAGGGTGTTGGCCTCGCGGTTCATTTCCTGCAGCAGGAAGTCCATCTTCTTGCCCACCTCGCCGACCTGGTCGAGCAAACCCAGAAAATGTTTTACGTGCGCATTCAGCCGGACCAGTTCTTCCTGAATGTCACTGCGATCCACCAGCACCGCCACTTCCTGCAGGATCCGCTCTTTGTCCACCTGCGAGCCGAGCAACTCCATCATGCGCGACTGCAGGCGCTCCGAGTAGCTGCGCAGAATGGTGCTGCGATGGGCTTCGACCCCCGCCGCAGCTTTTTCCAGATTGGCCATGCGAGCGCGCAACTCCGTGCCGATGCTCACGCCTTCTTCTTCGCGCATCTCGTTCAGCCGTGAAAGCGCTTCTCCCACGCACGCCATCACTGCGGTTTCCAGTTCTTCTCCCGACTTCTCGGCTCCCGAATCCATTGCGCCTGGCATCCGCAGAACGGCGTTCAGATCGGGCTCACCCTCAACCTCAAATTCGTCGGCGGCCGCGCGGAAGGCCTGCACGTAGCTGGAAATCAGCTGCCGGTTGAGCGCGACCCCGTTCGGGCCCGAGCGATCCAGGCTAAGGATCACTTCCACGTGGCCGCGAGCCAGTTCCTCTTTCAGCACGCGGCGCAGCTTCATCTCCAGAGCATCGGTATCGGAGGGAAGCCGAAAGTGAAGATCCAGAAAACGATGGTTCACCGATTTCAGCGACAGCGCAAACGCCAACTGGGCATTGACCTGCCCTTTGACCTGCGCGAATCCCGTCATGGAGCGAAGTGTCATAAAATTCCAGGTTTCCAGTTTTCAGAAGTTTCAAAGTTTCAAGGCGGAAGACTCTGCAGTCTATCTGACCCGCTGCCATCTCGTATGCCTTACCTTGAAACCTTGCAACCTTGCAACCTTTCTATGTGGGCACTGACTTCGGCGCATCGGCCTCGGCAAACTGCAATTCGTAGAGCCGCCGGTACGTGCCCAATTTTTGCATCAGTTCTTCGTGCGCGCCGATGTCGCTGATCGTGCCGTTTTCAAGCACCACGATCCGATCCGCACGCCGCACGGTCGAGAGCCGGTGCGCAATCACAAACACAGTACGCCCAGTCATCAGATTGTGCAGTGCCGATTGCACCAGCGACTCGGACTCGCTGTCCAGCGCCGACGTCGCCTCATCCAGAATCAGGATCGGCGCATTTTTCAGGATGGCCCGCGCAATCGCGATACGCTGCCGTTCCCCCCCCGAAAGCCGCACCCCGCGCTCCCCGATCATGGTGTTGTAGCCTTCCGGAAGCCCGCGAATGAATTCATAGGCCCGGGCCGCCCGCGCCGCCTCTTCTACCTTCTTTTGCGATACATGGGGCTGGCCGTAGGCGATATTATTTCTCACCGTGTCGTTGAACAACACTGTGTCCTGCGTGACAATCCCGATCTGCGATCGCAGCGACTCCAGCGTCACATCCCGCACATCGTTGTCGTCAATCAGAATGTGGCCGCCGCTTACGTCAAAGAAGCGCGGGATCAGGTGCACCAGCGTGCTTTTGCCGGCGCCACTCGATCCCACCACGGCTAGCACCTCGCCCGCTTTCACTTCCAGATTGATGTTGTGCAGCACCAGCGGCGAATCCTCGGCGTTTTCACTGGAATAGGAGAAAGAGACGTCGTCGAACCGGATCGCCCGCGCAAACTTTCCCAGCCGCTTCGCTCCCTGCTTCTCGCGCACTTCGTCTTCCATGTCCATGAACCGGAAAATTTCCGACGAGGCGCCCACCGCCTGCTGGAAATTATTGTTGAACTGCGCGAACTTGCGCACCGGGTCGTAGAGCTTGAAGACGGCAATAATAAACGCGACGAAAATCCCTGGAGTGAATACACCCTTGTTGATCTGGTCGCGTCCGAGCAACAGCAGCAGCGCTATGGCGATCGAGCCCAGAATGTCCATCAACGGAGAACTGATCGCGAACGCCGCCACCAGCCGAAGATTCGCCCGGAATAGCCGTCGCGCGGCAACGCGGAAGCGAGCTGCTTCCCAGTTCTCCATGCCAAACGCCTTGACGATTCGGTTCCCGGTAATGGTTTCGTGCAGAATATTCTGGATCTCGGCCAGTTTGTCCTGGCCGCCCCGCGTCGTGGTGCGCACTTGCCGGCCGACTCTTCTCGACGAGTACAAAATCGCAGGCAGGAACAGCAACAAGACCCACGCCAGCTTACCTCCCAGCAAAACCACCACCGCGGCGGTGAACAGAAATGTAAAAAACTGCTGCAGAAACTCCGCCAGCACGCTCGACATCGCGTATTGCACCTTCTCGATGTCGCTGACGATGGTCGAGAGCAACGTACCGGTGGGGTGTTTCGCGAAAAACGCCGCCGAGCTCCGCAGGATGGCGTTGTACAAATCGTCGCGCAGGTCGGTAATCATGCCAAACCCCGCGTAGTTCACCAGATAGGTGCCGGCGTAGTCGAAGATCCCCTTTAACGCTGTGGACGCCACCAGCGCAAAGGCAACCACTGTCCAGGGATTGCGAAAATGCGACGGTACCAACTGTTGGAGATTAAGAAAGCGCTCGGTGCCCGGCACCCTGAACAGCTGCAGAGTTCTCCCCTGGGATCCGGGGTTCAGTACGCGGTCAAGTATGGGGCCAACCAGCAGCAGCCGGAAGGAGTCCAACAACCCCACCATCGCCATGAGCGTCACCGAGGCTAGAAACTGCCACCAGTAAGGCAGCACATAGTGCAACAGCCGGGCCAGTGGACGCGGCTTTGCCGATGGTCCTGCATTCTGCGCGCTCGCCGCTGTCGAGGTTGCCATGCGTGTAAGGGTCAATTCTACATGGGCGGGGCGCAGCAAAAAATCGAACGGGCTGCGAAAAAAGTAAAAGGTCGATGCCCAGCCCCTGAAGGGGCAGATGACTTTCAACTAATTCTGGCATCGCTGAAACGATGCCCTGATACGAACCCGGGGCTTTTCCGATGGCCTGCCAATGCTAACGATTGCGGGGCGAACAGCGAGAAGCGAAGAGCGAGCGGCGTCTCACCTACTTCGGACTGTCCCGATGCGCGACCTTCACTTTGTATCCTGCTTTCCGCAGGCGCTTGCCGACATCTTCGGCGATCATCACCGAGCGATGCTGCCCACCCGTGCATCCGAAGCTGATGGTCAGGTAGCTCTTGCCCTCGCGAATATAGTGCGGCAGCAGGTAGATCAGCAGTTTGGAGATGCGGTCGATGAACTCCTGTGTCTGCGGAAACGATCGGATGTATTTCGCGACCCGGGGGTGCCGTCCCGTCAGCGCGCGAAACTCCGGCACGAAATGAGGATTGGGCAGAAAGCGCACATCGAACACCAGGTCGGCATCGTCCGGCAAACCGTGTTTATATCCGAAGCTCACGCACGAGACCAGAATCGTCTGCTGGCTCCCCGACTGCTGTTTGAAGCGGTCGGTCAAGTGCGCCCGCAATTCGTGAACATTAAATTTGGTAGTGTCGATGACCAGGTCGGCAATTTTGCGAATCGCGCGCAGATGTCGCCGTTCCGCTCCGAGCGATGCCCGCACCGTGGTGCCCGTCCCCAGCGGATGCGGCCGCCGCGTCTCGCTGAAGCGCCGCAACAACGCGGCATCGCTCGCTTCCAGATAAATCACCCGCGTCGCGATCGTCCGCTTCACCGACTTCAGAATCGCCGGCAGCTTCTCCAGTTGTGTGCCCTCGCGCACATCCACCACCAGCGCCGTGCGCGGAATTTCTCCCGATTGCAACGCCAGCTCGGCAAAACGAGGAATCAGTTCCACCGGCAGATTGTCCACGCAGTAGTAGCCAAGATCTTCGAAGGCCTTCAGCGCCGAAGCCTTCCCCGACCCGCTCATGCCGGTGATGATTACCAGCTCCGCAACGGCGTGCGGCTCGCCCTTACGCCCGCGAACCACTTTCCCCGCCGTGCGCACGACCTTCTTGAGTTTGTTGCGCGGTGGCATTTCTGAAATCTTAGCATTTCAGAGGGAATGGGGCCGCGAAGATCAAGAATCGAAGATCGCTGCTTCACTATGCCGCCAGTCGCGGTGCCTCCTTGGGTGGGCGAATTTCTTTTTCCGGTGTTCTGCCGTTGCGGCGGTTGCGTTATGCTGAACGTTCCTGGCACTCAGGTTGGGACATCCTCTTTTCACATGGCTAGCCCTCAAGCCGAGCTCTTCCAGTCATCCCTCAACCAAAGACTGGTCCTGGCCGGACAGATTGCCTTCTTTCCCACCGGCATTCTCAGTACGCTGCTGGGCCCCATGCTGCCGATTCTGATTGCGCGCTGGACACTGAACGACACTCAGGCCGGCAATCTGTTTCTGGTGCAATTCCTGGCGATGATGGTGGGCGTGCAGCTCTCAGGAGTCATGCTGGCGCGGTGGGGATTCCGCCTGGCGTTTCTGCTTGCGCTGCTATTGATGGCATGCGGGGCGGCCTTGCTCTATATGGGATCGCTCTGGCTCGGGCTGATCTCGGTGGCCGTGAACGGGCTAGGGCTGGGGTTGATTGCCCCGACAGACAATCTGCTGATTGCAGAGATAAGTTGGAACTCAGGCTCCGGTTCGCGTGCCAGCGCAGTGAGCCTGCTGAACTTTTTCTGGGGCGCCGGCGCTGTGTTTTGCTCGCTGATGGTGGCTTGGACAGCGACGGCGGCGCATAAGCTGCTGCCCGTCTTTCTCGGCGCGGTGGCGCTGTTCCTGGTATTGCTTGCGTTCGCCATGCGCAATCTGCCTTTTCCCGCGGCGGAAACACCCGGGGAATCGCCGGCTTCGTCTTCATGGCGCGAGATGGCGAAGGCGCCGGCGATCTGGCTTTTCGCGGCTGTGTTCTTTCTGTATCCGGGAGCGGAAACGGCGGTTGGAGGATGGATTGGCTCCTACGTTTCGCGTCTGGGACCGCAGGGCGCGGCGATGGCGTCCATGATGCCGGCGTTTTTTTGGTTGGCGCTGGCGGTGGGCCGCGGCTTGGGAACCGCCTTCCTCCATCACTTTTCGGAACGCCGCGTTCTGCGGGCGGGATACGCAGCAGCGGCGGCCGGCATCGCGCTGACGCTGTGGGCTCCGACGCTGGCGGGAGCGATTGCCGGGGCGCTGATCACGGGACTGAGTTTTGCCACGATGTATCCGATCACCGTGTCGCAGCTTTCGCAGCGCTTCGGCATTGCCGCACGGAGCATTGGCGCGGTCATGTTCTCCCTGGCGGCGTTGGGCCCGGCCGTCATTCCGTGGATGGTGGGCGTGATCTCACATAGCACCGGGAGTCTGCGGGCTGGGATGCTGTTGCCGCTGGGAGCGACGGTGATCCTTTTTCTAATCCATCTTTTCGAATGGTGATGTCGGAGGGTGAGGCCCGCTGCGCCATTCAAACCAGAGCCGCCACTCAGGCCGCTTGCTTGCGAGCGCTGAACGTCAGAATGGAGCCAGACATTTCGGGCTGGAAGTCCCTAAAGCCTGAAGCGGTCAAGTATTGCTCCATCTCAGAAAGTTCGAATGCATGAAGGCCACTCCTGCGGCTCCATTCCCGGCCACTGCGAAACTTCAGGATGCCACCATCACCTACGCCGAAAGTGAAGACGGAAAGAATTGCCCCTGGCTTCATGACGCGAGCCATCTCGCGCAGAGCAATCACGGTATCCGCAAAGAGATGAAGCGAGCCACAACAGAGGGCGGCGTCGAACAGGCCAGCTTCGAATGGAAGGGCCTCCACTCTGGCCCGGGCGAAATGCACGTTGGGAATACCTTCCTTGGCAACGTTAGCTGCACCTTGGCGAAGCATTCCCGTGGATACGTCGATCCCGAACACCTCCGTCGACGGCGAGGCAATCCGGCGGCCGTAGGTTCCGGGACCGCAGGCGACATCCAGCACGCGGCCTGTGGGCGATTGAACTTTCTGAGTCACGGTACGGATCAGCTGTGCCAGAGATGGGCTGCGAAATCCACCGTAGAGATTTAGAACGATGGGATACCACAACCTCGACTCATAAATGCGTGCCATCCTGTCGATGAAACGCATTCTCCTGAGTTCGGGGTCCGCACTTCGAGACAGCTCTTCAAGAATGAAGTCGGGGATACCTTCCTTGATTGGGTAGGATTGGGAACAAGTGGAACAGCGCAGTGTGCCGTCCTCCTGGTGCAGGAGACGCTTGCAAACCGGGCACGCGTAGATTCCGAGTTCGCCGGCTATAGATGTGTCAGCAGTCACATTCAGCCTCCTAAGTGCTGTGGATAGCCCTAACTCATGTTTAGGCTGACTTGGATAAAACCGATGGTGGTCGACCTAAGTGCACGGACCCGCGGCCCCGATCAAGAGACGCCGCATGATCACCAGCATAAGTGCGTTTGCCATCGCCCATCAACCGACTCCGGGGCGTTGGCGTAATGTTCCTCAATTGCATTCACTGTCTTAGAGCCGCGATGCCTTCGCACGCTTGCGTTCCGCCAGCCGAAGTGGGGCTGTGGAAGCCAGTTCCACGCGGTTCCTTCCTTCGTTCTTGGCGCGATACAGAGCCTGGTCGGCCGCCTGGATGACCTGCTCGGGCTGGCGGTATCGAGTACTCGGCTCGGCGACGCCGATGCTGACCGTCACCGATAGACGATCGGATAACAGACGATCGGGGAAACGGTCGGGCGACCGAGTGGGAGGCTGCGGGAAAAGGTCCTCTTGTTCACTGTTTTTCCGCAGCTGTCTGCTTACAGCAGCCGCTTTCTTTTTTGCGGACTTTCTGCGATCCGACTCGCTCGCCCGGCGATCGCTTCCGCTCTCGGCACCTCTCTCAGCTCTTCTGTCCGAGCCGCGCACCTGAAACGTGGACTTCTCAATGACCTGGCGCAGCGCGTCGAGATGCTCGAACGCGTCATCAGCGGAAAGGTCGCGAAACACTATGGAGAACTCTTCGCCTCCGCAGCGGAATGCCTGGCCGTCGCCACCGACCTGCGATAGCCGCTTGGCCACCATGCACAGCACCTGGTCGCCAACATCGTGGCCATAGGTATCGTTGAACTTTTTGAAATGGTCGATATCGACGATGGCGATGGCGTATTGCTGGTCGAGCGAAAGTAGCGACTCGTTGAAAGCGCGCCGTCCGCGAATACCGGTCAGTTCGTCGTGGTAGGCAAGCACGTAGGAAGTCTCGATCAGCGAGGCGGCGAGGATCAGAGCGGCAGTGGCGACATAGGCGTCCGCCGCCTTGCCGACCGGGGCAAATTGCAGCCATATGAAGACGGCTGCCACGGACCACACAAAGCCGGGTTCGATCGGCTTGCGAGTTTGAAAGAAACGCCCGATGAACACTGCGATGGCGGCCACAAAGCTCAACAGTATCCAGAGCGGAATCGCGGCCGCGCCCGGCTGATGCGGATTGGTGGGGCTATTTTCTGGCCGGCACAGCACCGCGAAGACAACCGATTCGAAGAACAGCAATCCAAAGCGAGGCGCGACTCCCGCAATGGTCAGGCCGCGCTCGCGCATCGAGGCGAACACGATGAAGTTCAGCGGGATCAGCAGGGCGGCGAGCGCCACGGCCATGCGCCCGGGGTCGGTGAGAACGGATCCAGTTTGAAACGGGCCAGCGGAAAAGAAATCGACGGCGCGATGGGCGAGCAGCAGAACCAGTAAGGAAAACAGAACGCGGCTGGAATTGAAACGCCAGGCAAGAAGCAATCCGCCGGCGAACACCGCTATGTAGTAGAAGGCCAGCGAAGGCGCGACTTGGACGAAGAGCGAGCTGTTGACGAGCGCCGCCGCCAGCGCCAATAACAAGCCGCCGGGCCCCAGCCACGCCTTCCATGTCCTCCCGTTCACTCCTTCAGAATACGGCATCGGAGCCGGGAGGCGGCCATGTTTCGGGCACGGACCGGTGTTGTCCTAGGTCGGCTGCGATTCCGTCCCGAGCAAGACCCACCGCGGAGACACAAAGTCACGGAGAGAAATTCAAAGGACAGAAAAACCCTTCGGTTCTTTACCGATTTGAAAGTTTTCTCTGTGAAGGTTCTGGTTTGTATCACTGCATTGCTGCACAGGCCGCGAGCAGTGGTAGTCTTCCCTGTTCGTCTTTTCTGAATCATGGCACGCCGTTCGAATTCCAAACTTCATTCCGAAATCCGCATCGCAATCGATACCGGAGGTACGTTCACCGATTGCGTGTGGATGGAGGATGGCGTTGTCAAAACTCTGAAGGTGTTTTCGACGCCCGATGATCCATCGCTCGCAATTGCCGAAGCTTTGAGAAAGATCGACAAAGCTACGAAGAAGCCTGGCGCAGCGATCACGCTGCTGCATGGCACGACCGTCGGGACCAATGCCCTGCTGCAAAGAAAAGGCGCACGTGTCGCGCTCATTACTACGTCGGGATTCGAAGACGTGATTGAGATTGGACGGCAGGCGCGTCCTCGTCTGTATGACTTTTTCTTTGATCGGGTGTCGCCGCTCGTCCGCCGGGAACTGCGATTTGGTGTCAAGGAGAGAACGGATGCCGAGGGTCGAGTCCTGGAGCGGCCGTCAGACGCCGAATTGACGCGATTACGGGAGGCAGTGGGGAGTGCCGATCCAGATGCCATCGCCATTTCTTTGCTGTTCTCATTCGCCAATCCGGAGAACGAAGCGGCCATTGCTGCGGCCGTGGCGGAACTCGGCAAGCCGCTCTCTGTGTCCCATCGAATTCTGCCGGAGTTCCGGGAATACGAGCGCACGAGCACGGTGGTAGTGAACGCCTATCTGCAGCCGCTCATGCAGAGCTACATGGAGCGACTGGCGGAGAGAACCAAAGCATTTGGGAAGGCCTCCGGCGCAGCGCGGAAGCGAAACGAGCCGCGAATCTTCGTCATGCAATCGAGCGGCGGAATCACGGCGCTGGAGTCGGCGGCGCGGGAACCGGTGCGCACCGTGCTGTCGGGCCCGGCGGGCGGACTGGTGGGAGCGTCAGCGATGGCCGGCCGCAGCGGGTTCCGCAAGATTCTTTCCTTCGACATGGGAGGCACCTCGACCGATGTGGCGGCGGTGCAGGGTGAAGTTCGAGCCGGCAACCAGTCGGAAGTGGCCGGACTTCCCGTGGGAGTTCCCATGCTGGAGATTCACACCGTGGGCGCAGGAGGCGGGTCGCTGGCTCGCTTCGACGCGGGCGGCGCGCTGCGCGTGGGGCCGGAATCGGCGGGCGCCGATCCGGGGCCGATCTGCTACGGCCGCGGAACCGAGCCCACAGTGACTGACGCCAACTTGCTGATGGGGCGGCTTCGCCCCGATCATTTTTTAGGCGGCGAGTTCACACTCGATGTCGGAAGAGCGCGACGGATTACATCGGAATGGCTGAAGAAACAAGGCTCTCGCTTGACCCTCGAACAATTTTCGGCGGGTGTTGTGCGCGTGGTCAATGCGAACATGGAGCGGGCTTTACGAGTCGTCTCCATCGAACGGGGATACGATCCGCGCGAGTTTGCGCTGGTCGCGTTCGGCGGCGCGGGAGGTCTGCATGCCTGCGAATTGGCGGAGGCGCTGGCGATTCCGACGGTGATGATTCCGGCGCGGCCGGGCGCGCTGTCGGCGTTTGGAATTCTGGTCAGCAATGTGGTCAAGGACTACTCGCGGACGCTACTCTGGCGGATTGCCGATGATCCAACGCAGGCAGCAGGGCGAGCGGCACCGCAGGTAAGACTGGAGAAAGAATTTCGCAAACTGGAGGCGGCGGCGCAGAAGGAATTCCGCGCGGAACGGTGGCGCGGCGCACTTCACTATGAAAGGAGTCTTGACCTGCGGTATCGCGGTCAAGGCTACGAACTCAACTTGCCCGCCGCCCAGGACGGGGATGACAAGGATAAGGACGACGTCACCGCGCGCTTCCACGCCGAACATCAGCGCCGTTACGGACATCACCACGCGGGACGGGAAATTGAACTGGTCACGCTGCGTCTGCGCGCCAGTTTGCCCACGCCGCAGCCTCAGTCTCAAACCCGGCTCAAAGTTGGGCGGCAGCAGATAGCGCGAAAGGCTTCCACGAAACGCGTGGCCCCTGTCGAACACGCACCCGTGTTCTTTGACGGCAAGGTGGTGACCACGCCCGTGTTCGAACGTGGGAGCCTTGTTCTCGGGCGATTGATGAGGGGGCCGGCTGTGATCACCGAATACAGCGCGACCACGGTGATTCCGGCAGGAAAGAGATTCTGGGTGGATGCGGCGGAAAATCTGGTGATAAAGATCAGATAATCAAAATCAGATAACTACGATCAGTTCGGCGCGCCCGAACGCGGCTCACTCGTCGTCAGGTTCCTTTTTTTCCTCGATCGCCATGTCCTTCAATTCGCTGGACTCGAAAACGTCCCCGCATTCCTGGCATTCCACGTATTCGGATTCATCGTCGCGGGAGACGATCTGCACGCGAGGATGCTTGCACTGCTCGGGGCTGACTTTCTTTTGAGGGAACTGCGACGGCTGGCTAAGCGTCATAAACTCGTTGACTGTTCATCTCGTAAGAGGAAATGTGCCTTTGGTCCCAAATTGGCGATATTTTGCGGCGGCTGGCTTAGGATGTCAAGTACCCAAAAGATCGCACTAAAGTATCCCGGATGCCCGGCATAAAAGCCATCTCAGGCCTGGAACGAATCAATTCCGGAGCGCGCACGGGCCGCGCTGCTCGAAGACCAGATCCCCGCAGCGGCTGGCGATGCCAGCTCTAGGGTTCAGCGCGACTGCTGAAATTACGCGGCTGGAGCTACCTGCTCACGTGTTTCGGAGAAGCTCTCCTCAGAATTGCCAGCAGTCGCTGCGCCGAGGCCGGTGGCGGCACTTTTCCCAGCCGCACTATCTCCTTGGCGCTCAGTTCTTTTCCGTACAGGGCTTTGTTGGCTCCGTCGTCGGAGCGCAGCGTCGAACCCTCCAGCGACACTCCCGCAAACAGTCCCTTTGATCTGGAATACGACAGAATCTCCGCTTTCAGGACGATATCGGTGGCTGCGGCGGCGTCGCGTCCCACCGGTCCGGCCGCGACCGCTGCGTCCGCTCCCAGCTTCACCTTGCTCGACATCACCGAATTTGCGCCCGATTCATTCATCACCAGCAGCACGAAGTCGGTGGCCGCCGCTCCAATTTGGAAACCGAAACTCCCGGCTTCCAGCGCAAACATCGCCGGTGCGCTCCACGACCCCGAAAAATACCGCCCCGTGCGGCACGTGATCAGTCCCCGCCCGTAGCTGCCGCCGACGCCAAACGCCGCCTTTTTGACCGACGGATAGATCACCACGCATTCTGCCTTATTCAGCAGATCCTTCGGAATCCCATCCGGCACGTCGAGGATTTCTTTGATCACAGTCGCGGATTCTCTGATGCGGTCGTCTACCTTCTCTTCCTTGTCTTCGCCCACGACGGGCAGAACCGAGACCAACATGAGGACTACGAGCCACGCCCTGTTTTTCATAAACGCTCCTTTGCACCGACGATTCGAATCGGAAGTTTGACTGGCCCCTTACTTCTTTTCCCCCTGTGGGGGCGCCATATCCTGTGGGAAACTTTTTAGCACAACTTGGCTTGAGCGGGAAGAGGTTTTCTTCGCTTCATCGATTGTGTTCTCGATGAGAGTTCCCTTCAGCACGTAAAACGCTTCGTCGCCCCGGCTCTTGCCTTCGCCGCGCTCGATCGTGCCCCGAAATTCGAACGACACGCCCTGCACTGTCTCGGTGGTAAATGCGAGTTGATTGCCATCGAGTTTAGCTGACTTAAAGAAGTGATCGAGAAATCCGCCAGTGCCTTCCGCATCAGCGTAACGCGAAACAAAACCGATGACGTGTCCCTGGTCTTCGACCGTGATCTGCACAAACTCGCCGTCTTGCAAAAAGGTGTACATGCCGGAGTAGTCCGCGCCGGGCGTTGCTGGAGTCCGATCCTTATTCGGTTGATCCGGGCTGGCCTGCGCTCCAGCAAACGTCAAAGCAAGAAGAACGAAACACGCAATTTGCAGCGCGGAGGAGCGAGTGGTATGGATCGGCATGCTCACCTCGGAACATTCAGTATAGCGGTCACGACTTAGGACGGGAGCTGGCTTTCGGCTTCCGGTTCCCACTTGTCAAAGGTAAATTCGCATTTCCAGAATTTCCTGCCGGTGATCAACAGCAGGCGTGGCCCTTGAGAGCCTTCGCTTTATATCCAGGGTACCCACGCGGGAATCGGGCAATGGGCCAGTTTCCGGTTAGCCCGTCAACCGGCAGAAACATTTGGAATTTCTTCAAACGGACTATAGATATAGCCGAGTATCGGAATGGGCAAAGACGATGTGAATCCAGCGAACAATCGAACGTTTGGTGGCATCTCTCATGACGAATTTGTGCTCCGTGGATCGTCAGCCCTCCACGTATAAGACATGAGATCGTTCTCGCTACACCCTGAGCGAACCACGGAATGCCCGACCAGCATAATAAGATTCCGCACCGTTGTGATACACGAAAACAGTGTCGAAGCGGCGATCGCAAAAGAGGGCGCCGCCAAGTTTTCTGATAGCGGAAGGTGTCTTCACCCAGCTCGACGTCTTCGCATCGAAATCTCCGAGTTTCTGCAACTCTCGATATTGTTCTTCCGTTATTAGCTCAATGCCCATGGCCGCCGCCATATCGACAGCGTTATCTTTTGGTTTATGCTCTTTCCTTGACTCCAGCGCTTCATGGTCGTAGCAAAGACTCCTGCGGTCTTTTGGACTCTCCGCTGAACAATCATAAAAAATGTATTCGCCCGTCTTTTTGTCGTGACCAACAACGTCCGGTTCGCCGCCAGTTCTTTCCATCTCACTGAGCGACCACAGTTTTTCGGCGTTCGCTTCCAGCTTTGCTTGGACTTGAGCCCACTCAACACCTTTGTGGCGGTCCATGTTTTTCTCAAAACGGGCTTTCAATCCTCTGAGTAGTTGTTCACGTTGTTGTGGTGGCAACTCCTTTTTATTCTTCTTAAGTGGTTGGTGCATGGTTTTGCGATCCTCCTCGATTCACGACTTTTGAGCCGCCTGAGGCGGCCAGTTGGGCGTTTCAATACCGAACTGCTTGGCGTACTCCGCGTTCAGCCGCTGCCAGCCGCCGAACTTGATGGCCTCGCTACCAACCATGCGGCCGATGGGAGTTCCGCTGAGCAGGTGATCCAGAACATCGAAACAAATGTGCCACCCGGCAGCACCCATTGCGATGAAGCGGTGACCGATGTTAGTCCACAGCGTCAGGCGCGTGCCGCCACCAGAGGCTTCGAGTTGCCACCGCATATCGAAGTCACCCCACTTGTACTCAAGCACCTCGGGTTCGTCGGCACGCGTCACGGTTGTCTCGGTAACGCGCAGCGCGGGCGCGGCCACCGTGGTGAGCTTCACCTTGGTTCCAACCATACCCAGGTTCCCATCGGCGTCAAAGGGAGCCCACTCGCGCAGATGCGCCGGATCGGTTAGCGCCTGCCAGACTCTTTCCGGCGAGTGGCGCAGCTCTCTGATGAGAATGAGCGTCCACTTCTCTCCGTCCTTTCGTATCTGCGCCCCGCTTGCCGGACCCGGTGTGTACTGCTCGCGATTGGTCACCTTCTTCTCCTTAGCGTGAATAGCGCGCCAGTTGGGTAAGCTGAATGAGGTTGCCGCAGGTGTCCTTCAGCATCGCAATGGTCGATCCGGTCACGTCGGTGGGCGGCATAGTGAACTCGGCGCCTCGGCCCTTGATCCGCTCGTAGTCACCCTTGATGTCGTCGGTGAAGAACATGGGGCCGCCGGCTGGTTCTGTTGAAATATCGCCTGCTGATACGCTTTGGCCGCGGGGTTGTTGTTCAGCGCCAGCTGCAGCTCAGTGCCGTCCTGTTCCTCGGGCGAGGCCACGGTCAGCCAGCGATATGGGCCCTGACTGAAATCGGTCTTCTTGGCGAAGCCCAGTACCTCCGTATAGAAGCGCAGGGCCTTGTTCTGGTCGTCCACGTATAGGCTGGTCACTTTGATTTTCATTTCGTTTCTCCTTTGTCACGTTCGCGGTTTGGGCCGCGTCGTCTTCTCCTTGGTCTTCCTTTTCGTTGGCGTGGATGATCCATACTGTTGATGATCCATGCGGTCGAGGTGCCGTTCGAGAGCATCTACGTGAGCGGACCAGAACCGGCGGAACTGAGCTAGCCAGGCATCCACCTCCTGAAATGGTTCAGGTTTCAATCGGTAGAGACGGCGCTGTGCGTCCACCGTGGATTCCACGAAACCGGCGTCGCGCAGCACTCGCAAGTGCTTTGACACGGTAGGCTGCGGCATACGAAGCTGATGCTCAATCTCTCCCACGGACTGTTGTGACGAGACCAGCAGGCTCAGTATCGCGCGGCGGTTCGGCTCCGCAATGATTTCGAACGCAGACTCCATTCTCTTAATATACCTCACGGAGTATATGCGTGTAAAGGTATATAAAGGCTTGAGCTAGGCAACCTCCTCAGGTTGGTTCAACCCGCTCTCGCTGGGGCTGAGATCGTGACGCAGCAATCAGAAGAGGTAAGGCACCAGGGCCGCAGTCTGATGAGCATAGGTCGCATACGTCTCGCCGAACTGGGAGCGCATCCACTGTTCCTCCATGCGGAGCTTGATCCAGAACACGAGGAAGATGAGAACGAAAACGATGAACCCGCGCACTTGGGAGATGGCAATCGCCATGCCAAGGAACCCGGTCAGAATGCCGGTGTAGATGGGGTGACGGACCACGGCATAGGGACCGGTGGTGATCAGCTCGTGGCCCTGCTTAATGGTGACCGAGCGGCTCCAGTTGCTGCCGAGGTGCTCGCGCGCCCAGACGGCGAACAGAAGGCCGGCGAGGGTGACGGCAGCTCCCAGCCAGAAGGGCCAAAAGCCAACCGGCCAGAGCTGGAGATAAAGCACCGGCAGCGGGATGCGAGTTGTCGAGAGGAGGACGATCGCGATCAGGAAGATGAAGACACGCAGGATGCGCGAGGCAGCCGGCTCGAGGCGCTGTGCGGATTTGGTATTGGCGGCCTTGATCTGCCAGTAGAGAAGAAAGACAATCCAGACCACGGGAAAGAAGGATTCGTAGAACCAGAGCATTCAGGACCTCAGGGCGTTGAAGGTGTTTACGCAGGTGCGAGGGGAAGTTCCAGGGCACGCGACATTTCGCGTTCAATATAGCCGACTTGCGAGGACTTATCCAGCGATTTGCGTCGATATCATCCCATAGGAATAGCTCACGTTCTTGTGGGTTCCGGGCGTGTTGTCGGCTAACCTTACCTCACCGGATTATCTCCCGGTTGCCCGTCATTGGGGCACAATCCGAGAGGTCGCGCTAATTCGCTGTGAAGAGGGGTATATACCGAAGACCTGAAGACATCTCGACGGAGCAGCCTGTCGTATTTAATCCCCTAACTGTTGGAATTCCGGTATACTCCGCCCTACCCGGACTCCCGTCCGCCGGAGACACCTGCCTGGCCGAAGCCGCGTTGCCCTCGATCTTGCCCGCTGCCGTCCAGCTTGGGGACCGCACGCGGCACCACATTGCTCTGCGGTTGCTGCCCTTTCTTTTCGTCCTTTACATCACTAATTATGTCGACCGCACGAACGTGGCCTACGCCGCGATCGGGATGTCTCGTGACCTTGGCTTCAGCGACCGCGTGTTTGGAATGGGAGCAGGCATTTTCTTCATCAGCTACGTGGCCTTGCAGATGCCCGGCGCCTTGTTGGTCGAACGCTGGAGCGCGCGCCGGATGATCTCCGCGACCATGATCGCGTGGGGATCGCTGACGGCGCTGACAGCACTGGTGCACACTCCAGCTCAACTGTACCTGGCACGCTTTGTGTTAGGCGCAGCGGAGGCCGGTTTTTTCCCGGGGGTTATCGTCTATCTGAGTCACTGGTTCATACGCGAGGACCGCGCCAAGGCAACCAGCAACTTCATGGCGGCAATTCCCATGTCATTCGTCATTGGATCGCCACTTGCAGGCTGGATTCTCGGCCACAACTGGTTCGCCGTCGCGGGCTGGCGCTGGCTGTTCGTTCTCGAGGGGATGCCTGCCATCGTGCTGGGCGTGGTTGCGTTTTTCTACCTGACGGACTGGCCGGGCCAAGCGACCTGGCTGGCTTCCGAGCGGCTGCAATGGATTGAACAAAAGCTGCGACAAGAAAAGGCAGCCGGCACAGAAGCGATCACACTGCGTCAGACCCTCTCGTCTCGCACCATTCTGTTGCTGGCGGCAGTGACTTTTCTCAATTATCTTGCGGTCTATACTTTCGTTTTCTGGTTCCCGACCATGCTGAAACGGCAGTCGGGGTTTTCGGACGTGAATGTCGGCCTGATCGGCGCCGTACCCTACTTGGTTCTTTTCATCGCCATGCAAGTAAACGGATGGCACTCCGACCAAAGCCGCGAAAGGTACTGGCACTCAGCGATCCCGCTTTTTATCGCGGCAGCCGGATTTCTGGGCCTCGTCAGTCAACCACGGTCCATACCGTTCTCACTCGTATTGTTCACCATGGTGGCCCTGGGCTCTGCCTATCTCCCCGCCTTCTGGGCGATACCAACCGAAATCCTGAGCCAGACGGCCGCCGCTGCCGCAGTTGGAATGATCAATGCCGTTGGGAGCGTTGCCGGCTTTGCTGGCCCTTTCTTGTTCGGTTACCTGAATACGCGAACGGGATCATTTTCGTACGGACTGGCGGTGATGGCAGTCTCCGCCGTGACGGGAGGGACGCTGATGCTGTGTTCGCGGAAGAGCGCACGAGCACTTGCCGGCTGAAACGCCTGCCGGTTAAACCGCAGCGCGGAAATCGCCGCCGGCAAACAACCCGGCGTTGTCAGCTATAATCCTTCTACAGAATAGCCGTCCGCGGCGAGCCGGCAAAAGCGCCTCGGATCCCGCCTTCCGGGGACGCCGTCGTGGGAGTTGGCTAGAGCGCTGCGGAAAGAAGTCGGATGCCGATGCCTAGCCCCTAAAAGGGCATCTTATACCGAAGAGGTTACGGCATCGCCAATACAATGCCCCTGACACGAAGCTTGGGTTCTGCCGCAGCTTACTAACGCAACTTGGAGCGAGATGGAATCCCCGGAGAGAAAACTGTTGAGATTCTTGGTGGAACGTGATCCGGCGAGCCCGGAGTTCTGGCGCGGAGTTCGCACGACTTTTCGTTCGCCCGTCGACGACGAATTCGGCATGTGGCGGGATGTCTTTGTGCAGCAACCGCTGCCGTGGGGACGCTTTCTGCAATCCGCGCTGCTGCACACGGCGGCGGTTGCTCTCATTTGGACGATTTCGATCTCGTGGATTCGGCAGCAGAAAATTCTGGCCCAGGCGGCGTTTGACCGGTCGTCGCTGGTGACTTATACGCCGGAAGAGTATCTGCCGCCGCTCGACACAGGCACACCTGAGGCTCCGAAGGCGCAAAAGGGAGATCCGGTCTACGCCAAGCAGCCAATCCTCTCGGTTCCGCGGGAAGCGGACAACCGGACTCAAACCGTTGTCGTGCCGCCCGATCTCAAGCTCGACCACGACGTTGCTTTGCCCAACATCATTGCCACCGGAGCCATCGTTCCGGCGGTTCCGCTGGATGCCACGCGCGCTTCGTCAAACCGGCTCGTCGCACCGGAGACGCAAGTCGTGGCGCCCCCGCCGGAAGTGGAGTTTGCGCGCGACCGCGTGGTTCAATCGGCGATGAAATCGGACATCATTGCGCCGCCTCCGGAACTGACGCAATCGACGAAAGGACACGTCGGGCTCCTGAACATTGGGCCGAGTGACATCGTGGCGCCGGCTCCGCAACTCACGCTGGCGGAACAAGATACGCTGGCGGCTCGCGGCAAAGGACGAGTGCCGGGCGGTGGCGTAGTCCCCGTGGCTCCGCCTCCTAGCCTGGCGGGGGCACGCGGCAGCAGCGCTGGCGGACGGCTGGTTGCGTTGGGGATTCATCCTGTCGCGCCCAGCGGACCGGTCGTTGTTCCCGGGGGCAATCGCCGTGGGACATTTGCCGCGGGTCCGCAGGGGAAAACGGGCGCTTCGGGGACTCCAGAGTTGACGGGATCGAAACTGGACACGAGAAACGCGGGCGGATTCGGCACGCGTAACAAGGGATCTCTACCGGCTGGCCTGCATGTGGGCGCCGCGGACGACGCTCACGAGATGGTTGGCCTTTCGACTGCGGGACCGGCCGCGGGCGGGCGTTCCAAGGGGCGCGTTGCCTCTCCGGTTTCCGACGATAAAATCACCGACTTGGATCGCCAGGTTTTTGGCGGCAGGCGTCCTTATACGACGCCGCTGAACATGCCGAACCTGAATTCGTCGAGCGGCAGCTGGGAGATACGGTTTGCAGAACTCGATGCGGGCCGTAAAGAAAAAGAAGGCGACCTGGTGGCGCCTCTGGCCACGGAACAATCCGACCCAGGCTATCCGCTGGAATTGATGCGCGCCAACGTGCAGGGCATGGTCACGCTCTATGCGGTAATTCACTCCGATGGGAAAGTGGGCGATATTCGGGTCCTCAACAGCCCGGACGACCGGCTGGATTCCTATGCCGCGAGAGCGCTGGCCCGCTGGAAATTCGCGCCAGCGGAACGAGGGGGGAAGCCCGTCGCGATCGAAGCACTGGTGAAGATTCCGTTTCGAGTCCGGCGGAATTTCTGAATGGGGTTGAGGCGGATTTGAATTCTAACGCGGAGCCGACGCGGATTTTTCGCTAGACAGGGCGGCGTAGACCGCGGGGTTGGCGCAAACTTCGTAATAGTAGCGGCCGGTCCACTGCAGGATGGATAGATCGCGGACATCAACTTGGGCGATGCGGCTCTTGCGGATCGCAATCTTGCGAAACACTCCATTGGCGATGGGAACGGTGCCGACGAAAAACTCATGCTGCTCGTCGACCCAGGGTCCGGCAAAGCCCGGCTCTCGGGGATTTGCTTCCCAGGGAGAAAGCGAGATTTCCTGCTGCAGTTTGTGGAAAGCCGCTTCACTCAAACAGATTCCACCTACATTGTAGTTAAGGCGCATTTCTTCGATGCCGGCTTCGGCGTTCGCGCCGTCATTGGGGCTGGTTCCGTTATTGCCGCCGCCTCCGATCTGAACCGAGTACACCTGGAAGACTCCAACATCGGGCGCGAGTTTCTTGCGGACGCGCTTGTTGCATGAGGAGAGACGGTCGCTCTCATTGATGGCGTCGGAAATCATGATGCGGTGCTCGCCATCCATCAGGTAAAGCGGAGCCGAATCCTGGTAGGCGATGCCGAGGCCGACTTCCATCTGGGGCAGACCGGAGCGTTCCAAAAGTTGGTTGTACTCGTGCAGCAGGCTCACAACCTCCCACGCCAAAACGCAAGTGCGGCCGACGCTGAGCATGGTTTCGCCTTCGCGCTCAAGCAGCGCGACAATGATGGCGTCGCCTTCGAGGAAGACTTTGGTGGCGCCGTATTTCGCGAGCAACTTGTTGACTGGATCGTAGAAATTAAGGCTGAAATACGAGGCGGCGTTCATGCCTTTTTCCATCAGCGAGCGCGTGAGGCGCGAAGAGTCGCGCACGTCGGCCTTCAGAATGACATGGTGAACGACCCGATCCTCGGCAGGCTTCTGGTCTTCGGGGGGCAGGAACTCGTAGAGCATGCTGTTGAGGGTGGAGAGTTTGCGGACTTTGTCGTCGCTGACCAGGTTGATGCTGTCAAAACCAACGCTCAGAGCTTCGAGTCCGCGCAGGTCGCGGTGATAGCAAATGAGGTCGCGCAGAAGACGGGCGGCAAAACGGCTGCGCTCCGAGCCGCGGCACGAGGCCACGCGCCCGATGGCGGCAAAGAGGCGGTCGGGATGAAGCCGGCTTTCGCCAACGATCTTTTCGACGCGCGCCGCTTCTTCGCGGAAGATCAGCGCGTTCTTGAGCTGCTGCGGATTTACCTTGGGGGCATATTCAGCGAGCAAAGGAACGGCTTCATACGAAGCAACGACGTTCAAAAGAACGCCTTCGCGCTGCAGCATGCGGGTCCAGATGTCGAGGCGGTCTTTTCTCTGTCGATCTTCCGGGGTCGAGTCTTCGCCGCTGCCGGTGCCAACCAGGGTGTCGGCGTTTTCGGGAACATTCAGCGCCTGCTCCAGATGCTCATCGTCAATGCTTTCGCCGTATCCTAGTTCGCGCAGAAAATTCAACGCAAACTGGCGGAGACTGGGGAAACGGTCGGGATCTTTGTCGAAGTTGCCGAACATGTAATAGTGCTCGGCGCACAGATAATCGTCGCGTCCATCCTCGGTAAGAATCAGAGGATTGAGGAACAGGCGATAGCAATCGGCGGGCAATTCGCCGAGCAGGGAGCGGCGAGTGCGGGCCAGCGTATCTTTTTCGATCTCGCGAAGCAGACGAAACATCTCCTGCCCGGCGCGGCGAAGAATGATTTTTTTGCGGATCTGGAAAGAAGAGACGAGCTCCTGGGTCTGCATCATCTTCATTTGCCGCACGCCCTCGAGCGCCTTCGTCTTGGCGCGGCACTGTTCGAGAATCCTGACAAACTGCGCTTGCAACTCGGTGCGTATGAACTTGAGCACGGCCAGGCGGCCCAGCACGTCGATCGATGGGTTGCCTTCCGACTTGGCGCGATTCAGAATCGCAAGATGAATCGAGACCAGCAAAGTCTTCAGGTCAGCGGGGTCGGGCTTGCGCAGTTTAGGGGCAGCCTCGGCGGCGCGTATGAACTTGTTCTGGGCCGGAGCGGACGGAACGTCCATTTCGAACAGCGATTCCACCTCGCCGAAGCGGCAGATGTAACGCGCGAGATGAAAACTTAAGTCCGCCGTAATACGCGGGCTGAGAAAAACGTCGTAGCGGAGATTGTCGACGCCCAGCTTCAAATCGCTGAAGGCGAGCGTGAGACCGTAGTACTGCAGATCGGGCCGGGTAGGCGGTTCGGCACTGCGCAAACGAAAGATTGGGAGCTTGGGCATTGTCTCTGACTGCTCGCAAACTGCTGAAACTGCGGTCCTAAGCAGCAGACTAGCACGACGCCGGAGGGGTCGAAAGTTACCCTAGTGCCAGCGCGGAATCTCCGCGGTAACGGCCCCGGCAACGGCTATTGACTGGCGCGGCGTGCCTTATCAAATTCATCGCCATTCTTCCAGCCGACGAGGTGCGCCTGGTTGGCTGCCTCCCAGCCGAGCGCGAAACCGAAGCGCGCCATGGCGGCGTCCGAGGTCCAGTCCAGGCCGGGATGATACTCGTCGCTCGGCTGGTGATAGTGATGGGCGGTATAGTCGGCGTCCTGTGCCAGACCCCAGGCTTCATCGTGGCCCTTGAACTTTATCCCCTCATTGATGGAAAAGGAGGGAATGCCGACGCGCGCGAGGCTGAAGTGATCGGAGCGGTAGTAATGTCCGGCTTCGGGATGCGCGTCGGGACGAATCTTGAAGCGGAACTCCTGAGCGGTCGCCTGCACCACGGGATAGAACGTGGTGCGCTCGGCGCCCGAAACTTCGACTTCTTCGGCCGCGCCGAGCGGCCTCACATCGTCGTAGTTGAGATCGAGCGAAATTTTTCCCGCGGGAATCGGCGGATGCTTGCCCAGGTATTCCGAGCCCAGCAAGCCTTGTTCTTCAGCCGTGACCGAGACGAAATAGACCGAACGGCGCGGCTTCTGCGCAGCGCCCGCGTAGGCGCGAGCGATTTCCATCAGGATGCCACAACCGGTGGCGTTGTCCATGGCGCCGTTATAAATGTTGTCGCCGGGCATGTCGGGGCGAATGCCGAGATGGTCGTAGTGTGCGGTGTACATTACCCCTTCATTTTTCAGAATTGCATTGGTTCCGGGAAGCACGGCGATCACGTTGTTCGACTCGAAGGGACGAACCTTGCTGGTCATGTGAGCGGAGAGCCGGACGTGGAGCGGCACCGGTTTGAAGTCGCGCGAGTCCGCGGCGGCCATCATCTTGTCGAGATCCAGCCCTGAGGACGAGAAGAGATTGCGTGCAATGCCTAGCTGGATCCAGGCAGCCGCTTTCAGCTTGGAAGTGCCGTCGAGCTTGAGAAACGACTTTTCGCCGGAGTTGGAATTGCGCACGACTTCCCAGCCATAGCTGGCCATCTCCGTCTTGTGAATGAGAATGGCGCCGACGGCTCCTTTGCGCGCAGCTTCTTCGTATTTGTAGACCCAGCGTCCGTAGTAGGTGAGCGCCTTGCCGTTGAAAAACTTCGGATCGTCCGAGGGCGGCTCGTTGACCAGCATGAGGAGCACTTTGCCTTTGACGTCCACGCCCTTGTAATCGTCCCAGTTATATTCGGGCGCTTCGATGCCGTAACCGACATAGACGATCTCGGCGTCGACCGTGGATTCGGGCTGCTGCGTCTGATCGTAGGCAACGTATTCCTCGAGCGGCTTGAGGTCGAGCGCCGAACCCTTGGCGGGAGCGAGCGTAAAGCGTGTGTCGGCCCCAGGCGTGATTCCGACCAGCGGAACCTTTTGCAGGTAGGAACCGTTGTCGCCGGCGGGTTTCAGCCCATAGAGCGCAAACTGCGCGGCGATATATTCGGCGGCAATGTCGCCTCCGCGCTGTCCGGTGCCGCGCCCCTCAAGAAGATCGTGCGAAAGGAAGCCAACGTGAGTCTCGATATTGTCGGGACGAATGTTCTGCATGGCGGCGATGGCGGCCGAAGGAAGGTGCGAGCGAACGCGGGATTCGGCATGCGCCTTTGTGGGCTTTTCTTGCGCCGACACTACGGCCATCGGAAGCAGAACGGCGGCGAGCGCGGCAATCGTGCGAATCAACATGCGGAACACCTCAAGTCTCGTTGTCAACCAAGGTGCCCCGATTGTAATGGAAAAAGCGGGAGGGGCGGTGTTACTTGAGCAGTAGCGCGGCCGTGGCCGAAGGCCACTGGCAGAATGCTGAGCTACAGTGTCTCTCTTGAGACTTCTCCCGCGACCGCGGGATTAGTTTTTCGAGCTTCAACCAGCGCGGAAATCGCGGACGTCTTCTCCGGGTTGGAAGATCGGCAGAGGCGGAGTTTGCTGCGCGGCAGCGAACTGGCGGTTTATGTCCTCCACTTCCTGTTTGACCCATCCGACGCTGGTGATTTCGATCTGGCCGTCTTGTCCGATCAAGAACAAGGTGGGGACATTCGTCAGCCCGTAAGCATTCGAGACCGCGTAGCCGTTCGGATCTTCGAGCAGAATGCGGAAAGTGACGCCGTACTCTTTCATAAAATCGGCGGTGTCGCGCTGGTTGTCCTGCGAGATGCCCACGATCGTGATCTTCTTGCCGCCGTGCGCTCTGTGCAGGCGTTCGAGATAGGGGAACGTGTATTGGCAGACCGGGCAGGAAACCTTGAAGAAGGCCGCGAGTACTGGTCCTTCCTTAAGAGCAGCTTGCAATGAGAACTTACCGTCGCCTTTGCCGTTAGAGAGGGTGGGCAGGGAAAAGTCGGGTGCTTTGGTTCCGGCCGGCAATGCAGCCATATCCTTCGGACCTCCGAACAATCGATTGAGCCACTGCATAAAAGAAATGCCTCCAATTTAGATGATGCTGCCAGCCTTCAGGATTTTCCGCGTCAAGCCGGTGATGGGGATCTGCGAGATGCGATCGATTGCGATCCATTTACCCTTCACGTCTTTGTGTGGAAGCGGGGCTGTGCCCCGCAACACATGAACCGTGTAATCGGTGATGGTGATGGTATGGCGGAACGTCCGCCAATGCGCCGACGCTGGCATGGGGCGCGGCGGTTCGGACGATTGGGGCAGTTCCCACATGCCGGGCATGAGCGAGGCTTTCTTCGGACGCTGCACGAGGCGGATACTACCGTCGCGCTGGTTTAGCTGGCACCAGATTTCTTTCTTGACCTGACGTCCCTTGCCCAGCGTTGACCTGCCGGGCCGGGCCGCCCGGCGCCCCATTGTTATTGTCCGGTCTGCGCTTTGCCGCGATTGCCGTGTTGCGCACGACTTTTGAAGTGGGCATTCCGGGCACTTGGGCTCGCGCGGCACGCATACGGTTGCACCGAGTTCCATCATGGCCTGATTGAAATCCCCAGGCTGTGAGCTCGCGAGAAGCGCTTGCGCGTGCTGCCAGATTTGCGGCGTGGTTAAATTGATGCCCATCAATCTTTGCAACACACGCTCCACATTGCCATCGACGACGGCTACGGGTTCGGCAAATGCGATGCTGGCGATGGCGGCGGCAGTGTAACGTCCGATGCCGGGCAGCATCTGAAGCGTTTTGGAACTCCGCGGAAAGCGGCTGCCGTGCTCTTGCACGAGTTCTTTCGCCGACTGGTGCAACATGCGCGCTCGCCGATAGTAGCCGAGACCGCTCCAGGCGGCCAGCACGGCCTCTTCGGAAGCCGCGGCGAGCGCTTGGACATTCGGGAAACGTTCGAGGAAAATCCTGTAGTGGTCGAGCACGGCGGCTACGCGCGTCTGCTGCAGCATGATCTCGCTGAGCCAGATGCGGTAGGGATCGCGAGTTTTACGCCAGGGAAGGTCGCGGCGATGCTCGCTGTACCAGCGGAGGAGGTCGCGGCGGAAACGGGCCACGTCCTTGCCGGAGGCGCTGATCAAGGCCCGAGAACGCGGGTGCGATTCGACGACTATCCTCGGACGCATGGCGCGATTGTACCGTGCGCTGGCTTGTGTGGTGGCGGCGCTTTGCCCCGTCCAAGCGGGGCCGGGCCTGCTTCCACGTGAAGCCAATTGACCACCGGGAGGGAGCCCACGATAATGATGAAGCCTGGTGACCGCGACACACGCGTGAACGCAAACTCCAACCGGCAGGATGGATATGACCGAATTCGACCGCAAGGTGGAAGAGGCTTCCGTGCGCTTCAATCGTTCGGTAGCGAATATCGCCGAGACTCTGGAGAAAGAGACGGCGGAACTGGTGACGTATCTGAACGACGAGGTTGTGCCCGCGGTGCGAACGCATTCCTCGAAGGCGCTGCGAACGGCGGCGGGAAAGCTCTCCGAGTTCGCGGACTATCTGGAAACGCAGCGCAAGGGTTCTTGAACCGCCTTCCTCCCAACTGCCCGTCCATGAACGCGCGCCGGTTGCGTTCGTCCGCCGCTTGGCCGGCGTCATGGGTTCTATTCCTTCTGTTGTTGGCCGCGCTTCTGAGCGCTTGTGGCAAGCACAAGCCTACACAGTCGCAGGTTCCACCGCCGCCGCCGCTTTCGCAGGAAAAACCAATCGAAACTGCGCCGCCCCAGGAAACGCCCGGCGCGAACGAGAAAATCGAGGTTCCCGCCGGCGCGAAGCCGATCTTTGAAGAGACCGGCGTGGCGAGCTGGTACGGCGCTCCCTATCACAACCGGCGGGGATCGAATGGCGAAGTGTACGACATGAACGCGATGACGGCGGCGCACCTCACTTTGCCGCTGGGCTCGATTGTGCGCATCACGAATTTGAAGACCGGGAATTCGGCGTTGGTGCGGATCACCGATCGCGGGCCGTTCGTAGTAGGACGCATCGTCGATCTATCGCTGGCCGCCGCGAAGGCGTTAGATGTGTACTTGCCAGGCACTGCGAAAGTCCGTCTTGAGGTGCTGCAGGCGCCCGTGCCTCTCGATACGGGCGGACGCTGGGCCGTTCAGATCGGCTCCTTCAGCGGGGAGAAGGCGGCCGCTAAATTAGCGGAACACATGCAGAAGCGATACCAGACGGCCAAAGTCCTGAAGTTTGTCAGCCCGGTGGGAGACTGGTGGGTGCGCGTCCGAGTGCTCGACGACGACCGCCAGCGCGCCACTACTCTGGCGCACGAAACGGAAACGGAAGAGGGTGCGGTGTTTCTGGTGCGGCTCGACTGAGAGCATTTCTTGCGCGCCGCTGGCGAACTGCAGTTCCTCACTTCGCTGGCGATGACAATTCGTGAAATTGTTCGGCAACCTGCTAAGTTGAGTGTTATTGTTTTTGCGAGAGATATAAGGAAGACCTATCTCCGGGATTACTTGCCGGGTGATCGCAATTCCAGGCGAGAGGAGATTCACTTATGGCGGATTGTCTATTCTGCCGCATTATTCGCGGCGAAGTGCCATCCAGAAAAGTCTACGAAGACGAGCACACTTTTGCCTTTGAAGATCTGAACCCGCAAGGGCCGACCCACGTGCTGGTCATTCCGAAAAGACATATTGCTGGCTTGAAGGAAGCAGCGGCGGAAGATGCGGAGCTGGTGGGACGTTGTCATCTGACTGCCGCGCACATTGCACGGGAGCGGTCGATTGAAGATGGCTACCGCACCGTGCTGAATGTGGGCCCGCGCGCCGGCCAATCGGTTTTTCATCTGCATGTGCACCTGATCGGCGGGCGCTCGCTGCAATGGCCGCCGGGATAACGTCTTGTCCCATAAACATCGGCTGTCATCCTGAGCGAAGCGAAGGATCTGCTGTTGCATGCTGCGATAAGAAAGCAGGTCCCTCGCTTCTCTCAGGATGACAGTGTGGATTTATGCGGTCGCACCTCGAAGTGTCCTGACTAACAATCACTGGCTTACAATCGTTGGATGGCAAACCTGACGTTAGTGTATGGTCTGCGCCTGCTGCCGTCCGATGAAGTGGCGGAGGTGAGCCCGGCAACGATCAAACTGAAGAATGGGCGGGATGCGCATGTCGCCATGCACATCCTCGAGGGCGGCAAAGACGAGATCGAGAAGCAACTCAAGACAAGTCTCGCGGCCTTTTTCGACATCTATCCTGAGATATGACGGCGGGCGCGGCGTCCTATAATCAGGCGGCGAATCGGGCAATAGGATGAGACTGATCTCTCTCGAACTCGAGAGCACGCTGCGCGAACGAAAGCTCTGGCCCCAGAGCTGGGTCGCGTGGGCGGCGCTCTACGTCCTCGGGCTCGACCTGCTTCTATTTGCCGTGCAGTGGCTAACGCGCCGCGTGAGCCCGGCAACCTCGGCGAGCCTCACGGGCTGGGTAACTTTTCTCAGCGTACTGGCAATTGTGTTGCTCGCGACTGCCGGGTACCGCTGGCTCCGTTCCCAACTGCTGTGGCGGCTGCGGAACCGGTTGATTGTTACCTATGTTTTTATCGGAGTGATTCCGGTTTTTCTCCTGTTCATGATCTCGCTGATCACGCTCTATCTTCTAGCTGGGCAGTTCGCCAGCTTCGTCGTAACCTCGGACATCACGACTCACCTGCGCAGCATGGAAGCCGCCAATCGAGCCATTGCCCATCACCTGGCGACGCAAATCTCGGAGGGTGGAAAGCTGGATGCGCAAATCCTGGGCCGAATCAGGCCGCGCCGAACGGAGTGGTCGCGGCGGCAGGTGTGCGCGTGGCATGGGCACCAGCCGCAGCCTTACTGCTCGGGGCCCGAGGGCTCGGTTGACTTTGGGTCTCCGTCGTTTGTCACTGGGGATTTCCGCGACATTGTGCGCGACCACGGCAAACTCTATCTTCGGACAGCGACCGTACTCGCGCCTGAGCCCGAATCTTTGCGCGTGATTTTGAGTGAGCCGCTCGACAAGAGTTTTGTCGAGCAGATTGCGGGGGACCTTGGCCGGATTGCGGTCTATGGAACGGAGAGCCAGACCGCGAACTCTCCTGCAAGTTCGGCGTCGCAGCAGGACGATTCGAAGTCCTTTCTGACATTCGATTACGGGACCCTGCGCGAACGGATTTTTATTGCGGGGACGATTCCGCCAGCGAGCAATGCGTTCGACCGAGAGATCACTTTAAGAATCCCGTTGCCGGTGGTGGACTGGGCGACGGGAGAGCGGCGGCCGGTGGGAGCGCTGGCGGAGGTCGAGACTCGATCCTCAATGCTGATCGCGGCACTTTTTGGGGCGCGAGGAGATTATGCCAAGGGCCTGGAAGTAATTCTGGTGGTGATTGCGATCGTGTTCGCGATCATGGTGGCGCTGGCGCTGATCGTGGGCACGAAGCTGACGCGCAGCATCACTTCGGCCGTCGACCAACTCTACGAAGCCACCAAGCATGTCAATCGGGCCGACTTCAGCCACCGCATCGGGGTGCAATCGAGCGATCAGCTAGCCACTCTCGCAAATTCCTTTAACTCCATGACCACGTCGATTGAGAATTTGGTGCGGGAGCAAAAGGAGAAGCAGCGGCTGGAAGGCGAATTGGCCATCGCGCAGGAAGTCCAGGCGCAACTCTATCCCAAGTTGATCACGCAACTGGAAACTCTCGAAGTGCACGGCTTCTGCCGTCCGGCGCGGACGGTGAGCGGGGACTACTACGATTTCCTGGCGCTGAATTCCGACCGGCTGATGCTGGCGGTCGGCGATATCAGCGGCAAAGGAATTTCGGCGGCGCTGCTGATGGCGACGATCCACTCGGCGGTGCGGGCGTACAGCATCGAAGACGTGCCCGCGCTTCGCGAACTGGCGCTGCGCGAACCGGCCGCGGTCGGCGCGGCGGGAGGCTCGGGGCTGATGCTGGCTTCGGAGTTGCGGGGAGCGGAGGCGTCGCCAGCGGCGCTGCTGACGCTGCTGAATCATCAGCTTTACGAAAGCACTCCGGACGCGAAGTACGCGACTTTGTTTTTGGGAATCTATGACGGAGCAACTCGCCGATTGATGTACGCGAACGGTGGTCATCTGCCGCCGATTCTGATCTCCGAAGATGGGTCGTCTCAGCTGCTGAGCTGTGGCGGAACCGTGGTCGGCTTGTTCGACAATTTGAGTTTTCCGGAAGCGACGGTGCAACTGCGTCCTGGCGATGTGCTCGTGGCCTACAGCGATGGAGTGACCGAGCCGGAAAGCGATTATGGCGAGTTCGGCGAGGAGCGGCTGATCCAACTCGTGCGCGAGAATCGCCATCTGCCGCTGGAGCGCATCACTGAAATAGTCATCGCCGCCGTGGCCGACTGGATCGGCGACAACGAACAGCCCGACGATGTGACCCTGGTGCTGGCGCGGGCGCGGTGAGGGAGAGCCGGACGCTTCCCTGTTAAAGTGGCTCGCCCGCCCCCTCTCATGTTGACAAGTGACAATGTACACTTTACACTTTATCGTGTACCCCGATGATCAGGAGCATCAAGCATCGCGGCCTCAAACGACTTTATGAGCGCGGGGACCGCAGCGGGATACGTCCCGACCTGATCGACACAGTCGAAGACGCTCTCGCCCGGCTCGAAGAGGCTGAGACGCCGCAGGCCATGAACCTTCCCGGTTATCGGCTGCATCCCTTGAAGGGCGATCTGAAAGGCTTTTGGTCGGTGACTGTACGGGCGAATTGGCGAGTGATCTTCCGCTTTGAAGGCGCGGATGCATTTGACGTGGAACTAACCGACTACCACTAAGATTAAGGAGCAAAACACCATGCCGATGAAAAATCCACCGCACCCCGGGCGCAGTATCCGAACCGCGTGTCTTGAACCCTTGGGCCTGTCCGTCACGGAGGGAGCGGAGGTGCTTGGCGTCACTCGGCAAACGCTCAACAACGTCGTCAACGGCAAGTCGGGGATCAGCCCCGAGATGGCGATCCGGCTCTCGAAGGCGTTCGGCAGCACGCCGGAAACTTGGTTACGGATGCAGCTTGCCTATGATCTCGCACAGGCCCGAAAAGACGAGAGCAGGATCAAGGTCCGCCGTCAGCATGTGCTCCAGGAAATGCACGCGCAGTAGTGGCAGAGTCGAACGGTGTCGGCGGTTCGGCAGGCCGCTTCTCGAAAGGCAGAGCCCCGTCACCACACGAGTTTTCCGCACGTGAAAACGCGGGAGGGATTTCTCCCTCCCGCGTCGTTTTGTGTCTCGATCAACTGCAGATCCCTCTCTTCGCTCGGGATGACAATTCCTAGTGAGCGAGAGACGATCTGCTTACACTAGCCCCTGATCCAGCATCGAGTTGGCGACCTTCAGGAAGCCCGCGATGTTGGCGCCGTTTACCAGGTTGCCGGGCGTGCCGTACTTCTCGGCCGTCTCAAAGCAGTTCTGGTGGATGGCGATCATGATCTTGTGCAAACGATCATCGACTTCTTCACGGGTCCAGGAGATGCGCATGCTGTTCTGCGACATTTCCAGTCCAGAGGTGGCAACGCCGCCGGCATTGGCGGCCTTGGCCGGTCCGTAGAGGACTTTGGCGTCGAGGAACATCTTGGTGGCTTCGATGGTGCTCGGCATGTTGGCGCCTTCGCTGACCACCTTGCAACCGTTCTTGATGAGATTGGCCGCGTCTTTCGCGTTGATCTCGTTCTGTGTGGCGCTCGGGAACGCGCAATCGGCCTTGATATTCCACAGCCAGTTGTGGTCGAGCTTTCGGTCGGTGGCGCTGTAGATGGCCTTCTTGAATTTCTCGGCGTACTCCTTGATGCGGCCGCGGCGGTTGTTCTTCAGGTCCATGATGAAGGCTAGCTTCTCACGGGTGATGCCGTCCGCATCGTAGATGGCGCCGTCGGAATCGGACACGGAAACCGGCTTCGCGCCCAGATCGAGCAGCTTCTCGACGGTGTATTGCGAGACGTTGCCGCTGCCGGAGACCAGGCACACTTTGCCTTCCAGCTTGTCTTTGCGCGTCTTCAGCATTTCCTGGGCGAAATACACGCAGCCGTAGCCGGTGGCCTCGGGACGAATCAGCGAACCGCCCCAAGCTAGGCCCTTGCCGGTGAGGACGCCGGTGAATTCATTTCGCAGCCGCTTGTATTGGCCGAACAGGAAACCGATTTCGCGTCCGCCCACGCCGATGTCGCCGGCGGGAACGTCCGTGTCAGGGCCGATGTGGCGCTGCAGTTCGGTCATGAAGCTCTGGCAGAAACGCATGACTTCGTTGTCGCTCTTCCCTTTGGGATCGAAATCGCTGCCGCCCTTGCCGCCGCCCATGGGCAGCGTGGTGAGCGAATTCTTGAACACCTGTTCGAACGCCAGGAATTTCAGAATGCCTAGATTCACCGAGGGATGGAAGCGGAGTCCGCCCTTGTAGGGGCCGATGGCGCTGTTCATCTCGATGCGGAAACCACGATTGACTTGTACTTTGCCGCGGTCATCGAACCAGGGCACGCGGAACATGAGGAGCCGCTCGGGCTCGGTGATGCGTTCCAGGATCTTGGCTTCGTGATACTCAGGGTGGCGCTCCAACACGGGCCGCAAGGACTCGAACACTTCGAGGACAGCCTGGTGAAATTCCGGTTCGGCTGGGTTTTTGGCTTTGACGAGGTTTAGGGTTTGATTGATATAGTCCGCCGCAGCGTTACCCTTGGGCGGTTCCATGACAGCACTCATAAGACTTGCCTCCGAATTTTATACGTTGAACGGATTGTCAAAAACACAGGACGCCGCAGGAATTGCGGCTTTAGTTATTGGATGCCTGGCAGGGAGGCTCCGCCGTGACTGGCGTCACCGGTTTCCGTGATGGCTGGGCGACCGGTTCAGAGTCGGTAAACGCCATGAGTAATGGATGTAAACCAAGCTGAATGTGTCTGTTAGCGCAATGGCGAGGGTGAAGACTACTTCCCAATGCCGGGTATGACTGTTACCTTGGCGGTCACCTGCTGGCCCTTTTCCATGCCTCCCACGATGACCAGGCCGCGATGCGTGACCAGCAGGCCACGATGATCCATGGTGGGCTCGGGGGTGTCTTCGCCGAAGGTTTCCCATTCGCCGGTTAAGTAGTCAAGAGCGAAGGTGATCGGGGAAGGTTCGGCAGGCTTTCCGTCATAGCCGATTCCGTTGTAGTCGTATGGGATGTCCGTCCCTCCGGAGAAATAGATTACGCCAGCTTTCTTGTCCAGCGGTCCAGCGCCGGCCGCGATGCGAAAGCGCGCGTTGCCGGGATGAGGAGGCAGTCTCGACCATTCAATTTTTGTGATGTCAACCTTCTTCTTTCTCTTCGAAGTTGGAATCTCACCCGCCCAGCACTCGTTGGAGGCGAAAAACTTCGGACCCGCGGGGCTCGGGTTCTTGTAGGCTCCGTCCACGTAAACGATGGTGTCGCCGATGATGGCGCCGGCATGACCGAATACGGGTGTGCCGGGAATCGGCGTGCCCTGCATCCAGACATCTTTATCGGTGTCATAGATCTGGACGTTGCGGACGGCGGCGTTCTTTGCGGTTGACCATCCGCCGATGAGGAAAATGTAACGGTCGCGATAGAGGCCGACCACGGCGTCGTGGACGGGTACGGGAATGTCCTGGCCGCGGTAATAGCGGTTTTCCGCCGGGACAAAAACGTTCAGGTCGGGCACAGTGGTCTCCCCGGCCTGCGCGTCGAGGACGTAGCCTCCGAAGATGAAGACTTGATCGTGCAGCGCAACTGCCGACGCTGCGAGCCGTCCTGCCACTCCGGGCACGGGACGTTTTTCAGTCCACTTGCCGGTGGAAGGATCCATTTCGTAGGTGCTGGTGGTGACCGCATCCCAGGTCTTTTTTGGACCGATGCCCATGAAAGAGAAAATCCTGGGTCCGCCTTCGTCATGCGAAATGGCAACTGCATTGTTCGATAGCGGCACCGGGAGTTGGCTGAGCTTGGGTTCCTCGGCGGCCTGAAGGCGGGTTATCAGAAGAAGGCAGAATAATAATGGTAGCAGTTTGGCCGATGCGAATTTCATTGGTGGAATGATAGCAGGCTGTTGGTGTGGTGACAGGGCTCTGCCCCGTTTTAGCGGGCAAAGCCGCGCTACCACACGAGACCTCAGAACCATGTGCGCTTGCGGTATTCGCGATAGGCGTCGCCGAACTTTGCTTCCAGAACTGCAGCTTCGCGGCGTGCGCGGATAATCTGCATGGGGATGATCACCAGCAGAACGGCCAGCAGTTCAGGCCGCCCCAGGATGAGCGCCAGCCCTATCAGAAAAATCACTCCGGAAATATAAATAGGATTGCGGATTCGCGAATAGATGCCGGTGGTGACCAGCGCTGTCGCTTTAGGAGCGACGGAGAAGGACCTGCCGAGAGTGTAGCGGGAGAGAATTACGCCAGCCAGTCCAATTAACCCGAGCAGCAGACCGATCGAACGCGCCAGCCCGTGAGGCCTGGGGGCGGAGTGAACTATCAAGCCGAGGAGCAACAGGCCCGCGACCAAGGGCAGCCACACGCGCAGTATCGTTCGAAGCATCGTTCCCTCTTCATTCGTACTCCTTTTACGTGTACTACACGAACCCCTGGCGCACGGCATGGATGAAATCGGTGTAGGCGGGATCCACGCCGGACGCGCGCATCTGCAAGGCGATCTGCCCACGATGATACGCTGAGTGAAAAAGCACGTGCATAAGAGCGTCTTCCACACGGCTGGACCACGGTTCGCCCTTGCTGTTGCGGTATTCGACTTTGTCGTCGAGTGAACCGGGCGGAACCTCGTTCGCCACTCGCGTAAGATAATTTCCCCACGCCGACGACATCTCGCCGGCCAGCGCCAGGCAATCGTCAATGGTTGAACTGGGCCACACCGGAATGCTCTGGGGTTGCTTCTGGATGCGCTCAAGCCACAGCTTCTGCGCTGAAAGAATGTGCGCCATGCGTTCGACCGTATCCGAGGAAACGGACCCGGCGGCGCGCATCGCGGTCAGGCATTCGCGATTCGCCCAGTCATCGTAGGCAAACATCCGAAGAAAATCTTTCACGTCCATAAAACCCCCTCGAAGAGGCGCACTGCTATGCCAACTGGCCAGCGCGTTGCGACTGGCTGCGCAAAGACGATACGATGACAGACGCTACGATGTTAAATGATGGGATGACGGGCACGGCGGCGCGTGTGCGGCTAAATACGGTAATAGAGTACTTTCTCCGCCGCAGCTCGACCGCAGCGGCTAGAGCCGGTCATCAAGCGAAGCCCGTAATCGCAGCGCTAAAGCGCTGCGCCACCCAAAATCGGGGTCCCGTCTTTGCTGTCGCCGCCTCAGCTGCTGCCACGTCGCTCTGCTTATTGTTCTTCTCTGCGCCAGCGGCGGCGCAAAATCAGGCGCAAACGCGCCAGCAGTTGCTGCAAGACCTCGACTCGGGCCAGTCGCGGGATGCAGTCCTACTGGGTCAACAAGCGGTCTCGCGCTGGCCGCTCGATGCGCAATTCCGTCACTATCTGGGCGTGGCCTACTTCAAAACCGGCGATCTCAAGCAGGCGCAGGAGCAGCTCACACGGGCGCGAGAACTGAATCCGAAAGACTCCGCGACGCACTTTGACCTGGCGCTCGTGTTATTGAGCCATCAGGATTATGCGGGGGCCGCGGATGAGCTGGAAGCGGCGATCAAGCTTAGTCCTCCGCAAGCGAATGCGAACGCGAACGCCCTTACACATATCCTGCTGGGGCGCGCGTATCTGAATTCGAATCGCAGCTTGCAGGCGGTCGACGAGTTCAAGACCGCTCTGCGACTCGACCCGGCCATCAGGCTCGGGCACTACCATCTGGGATTCGCCTACTTCAGCCTCGGGCGCAACGACGAAGCCATCGGCGAATATAAGGAGGAATTGCGCCGGTCGGGAGAAAGTCCCGCGGTGGTGTGCGAGTTAGGCCGCTCTCTGCTGGAGAGCGGGAAATACGATGCGGCCGTGACCTACTTGCAGCGGGGCACGGAACTGGACGCGGCGAATCCCGACGTCTGGTACAACCTGGGCAAGGCGCTGGCGCTGGCGGGGCAGGCGGCTCAGGCGGAATCGCCTTTGCGGAAGGCGGCGGAACTAAACCCGAAGGATCCGAGCCCGCACTATCAACTGGCGCGCGTCCTGGAAAAACTTGGCAGAACCGATGAAGCGCGACGCGAACGGGAACGCTTCGCGGTACTCAAGAAGGCGCAACCGGCCACGGCAGGCATGGCCACCGGACGCGACCAGTGATGATCCAGAACAATGATGCTCCAGAACACTGAAAGCGATTCAACGATAGCGACGATGAGAAACCTGCGCGTCACGGTGGCGGCGGCCGTCCTGCTGATGGCACTGATACTGCACGGATCTGGGCAGACGGCTGCGCCAAAGAACCCTGCATCGACAAGCAAAGTTCCAGCAGCGAAGCCTGCGGCGGCTGCACAAAAGCCGGACGCGAAGACTCCCGCGGCCAATCCACCGCCGTTCGTTGACGTGACGCGGACGGCTGGAATTGATTTTCACGTGACTTGCGGCAGCCGGGAGAAGCTCTACATTGTGGAAACCCAGTGCGGTGGCGCCGCCGCGTTCGACTACGACAACGACGGATGGGTGGATATTCTTCTGGTTGACGGCTCGACCATCGAAGACTACCGGGCGGGCAAGTGCCATCCGCCGCGGCTTTATCACAACAACCATGACGGTACGTTTACCGACGTCTCGGCGAAGTCTGGCTTGAATTTTTGCGGTTGGGGATACGGTGTGTCGATCGGCGACTACGATAACGACGGCTGGGAAGACGTCTACATTACCGGCTTCCATGGATCGGCGCTTTACCACAACAACCACGACGGCACCTTCACCGACGTCACCGTCAAAGCCGGCGTCGCCAATGCCGATGGTTGGGGAACGAGTGCGGCTTTCGGCGATTATGACAACGATGGCAACCTCGATCTCTATGTCGCCAACTACGTGGACCTGGATATCAACAACCTGCCCGAGTTCGGCAACGGCGTGTTCTGCCAGTATCGCGGCATCCCGGTCAATTGCGGGCCGCGCGGATTGAAGGGCGGCCGCGACCGTCTCTACCACAACAATGGCGACGGCACCTTTACCGATGTCACGGAGAAGCTCGGCATCGACACCGGAAGCTACTACGGGCTGGGCGTGTTGTGGCTGGATTACGACAAAGACGGCTGCCTCGATCTTTACGTATCCAACGACTCTTCGCCGAGCCTGCTCTATCACAACGATTGCAAGGGTGGATTCACCGAGGTCGGTGCCGAGGCAGGCGTGGCCTACAGTTCCGACGGGCGAGAACAGGCCGGCATGGGCATCGACTCGGCCGACTATGATCGCGATGGCTGGCCCGACATCGCGAAGAACAACTTTTCCGACGATGACAACAATCTCTATCACAACGATCGCAATGGCGAGTTCACTGACCTTGCGGGCGCGGCGGGCGTGGGCGCCATCAGCAATCCCTATCTGGGTTTTGGCGTGAAGTTCCTCGATTACGACAATGACGGCTGGCCCGACATTTTCATCGCCAACGGCCACGTGGATGCGCAGGTGGAAGGGCAGTCGTTCGGCGTAGGCTACGCCGAGCAGCCGTTTCTGTTTCACAATCTGTCGGCCGACAAATCGACGGCCGGAAAGTTCGAAGAAGTCGGACAGAAATCGGGCGGCGCGCTGGCCAGGAAATATGTGGGCCGCGCGGCCTTGACGGCGGATTTCTGGAATCGCGGCCGCCAGGACCTGCTGATGACCACCGTCGATGCTTCCCCGGTGCTGCTGCGCAACCAAGTTCCGTCTCCCGGCCACTGGCTGCGGATCAAGACCATCGGCAGCAAGTCGAACCGCGATGGCTTCGGCGCCAAGGTCGAGATCACGGCCGAGGGCTCAACCCGCTATGCGGAGGTGCGCGCCGGCAGCAGCTTCGAGAGTTCGAGCGATCCGCGTGTGCATTTTGGCTTGGGCGCGGCGACCAGAGTCGATGGAATCGTCGTTCGCTGGCCGAGCGGGCAAGTCGACAAACTGGGACCGGAGCCGGCGGATCAGGAGCTAGTCGTCCAGGAAGGACGCGGCGTGATTGCCCGAGATCCGGAAAGAAATCCTTCGGGACCCCCGCCGGTTGCCGCCAGGCACTGACCTGCGAGTTTCTCTGAAAACGGGGCGCCATCCGGGAGGCGTTCGGGACCAGCGGCGGTCGGAAGCGCGAGGAACTCAGCAATGCGCCCGAGTGTCTACGGAATTTTATATCTTCCCGTAACCTGCCATCCAGTTATTCATAAGTACAGCCGCCATTGTGCTCGTAAGTACTTGAAAGACTGGGTTCCGCTGTTTGGTACAAGAAGTGCCCCGCTAGCACAAACGCATTAGCTATTGCTGTTTCCGGAGCAAGCGAGGTTGTCTTAAGTTCTTACCCGGAAACACAAACAGAATCAGCAAGATGGGATGAAGCTGACGATTAGCTTTTCTAAGGGCAAGGGTTGGCGAACTTTTAATCGATAGCAAGGCGGCACACCCGACTCATGGGATCACCGTTGATGGGACTGCAAAGCCCGGGCCGCAACCAGTGGGCAATATAAGGTAGGCAACGAAAGTCTCCGTGCATTCGTGCATACGACAACAATCACGTGCCACAGTTCCCAGGGGGTAGGTAAATGAAAAGATTGCAGTTTTGCCTCGCAGCATTTGCTTTCCTAGCCATGATGTTCAGCTTGCCCGCGTGGGCACAATCATCGTCAACCGGTAGTGTTGTCGGCGTGGTTACCGACCAGACGGGAGCTGTGGTGGAGGGGGTCGCGGTCACGCTCACAGATGTCACGACCAACAACTCGCGAACCACTACTACCAACGCCAGCGGGCGCTACCTCTACGTGAACGTCAACCCGGGCATCTACACCATCGCTGTTACTAAGGCGGGGTTTGCAACGTCGAAGACTGAGCGCCAGGAGGTAAAGGTCGGACTCACTCTTACGGCCGATTTATCTCTACAGGTTGGCGCGGCGAATATTGTAGTGGAAGTACAAAGCGTTGGCGCCGAACTGCAGACACTGAATTCGACGATTGGCAACGAGGTCACTGGCGAGGCTTTGGAGAACTTGCCGGCCCTTGGCCGCGATACCAGTTCATTCGTCACCATGCAAGCTGGCGTGAGCCCTGACGGCAGCGCTGCCGGAACGGTGGTGGACCAGGCAGTTTTCTCGCTCGACGGCGGCAACAACAGCAACGACATGGACGGCAGTTCGGGCGTTTACAATAAAAATTTTGGCAACGATCCCGCCGGTGGATTGTTCGACAATCCGAATAATCCCATCAGCGGCGCCAACGCCGGGATCAACGGGGGCCAGCCCTCGGGTGTGATGCCCACCCCGATCGACAGCGTCGAAGAGTTCAAAGTCTCGACCACGAACCAGACCGCCGACTTCAACAACTCGTCCGGCATGCAGGTGTCGATCGTCACCAAGCGCGGCACCAACGCCTGGCACGGCACGGGCTACGAGTATTACTGGGACAACAACTTCTCGGGCAATACCTGGGAGAATAATCAATCGGGAACGCCGGTACCGGACTGGCACAGAAGCTGGTTCGGAGTCGCGGTTGGCGGCCCCATCCTTCCCAAAGAGATTCTCGGCGGCAAAACCTACCTCTTTTTCAATTACCAGGGCGCGCGCTGGCCCAACTCGGAGACCATCACCAAACTTGTCCCCAGTACTGACATGCGCAACGGGATCCTGCACGATCCCGCCAACCCTGCGACAACTTACAACCTGAACACCCTGGATCCACGGGGCATTGGGATCAATTCCTACGCGCAGCAGTTGTGGACCACGTATATGCCGGCCCCCAATGCGGGGACGGTTAACCCTTGTGGTGGGCTCACGGGCGACAATTTCTGCGACGGGGTCAACACGCTCGCCTTCACGGCGAATATGGCTATTCCACAGAACGACAACTTCGCGGTGGCGCGCCTTGACCACGACTTTGGACAGAAGTGGCACTTTACGTCGAGCTACCGCTTATACCATCTCAAACGTGCCACTGACGATCAGATTGACATCGGAGGATTCTTCTCCGGGGATAAGTTGGGCACCCCAGCTTCCCTCACCAACCGCCCGCAAGTGCCCTGGTATCTTGTCATGGGGTTGACTACGAACATCAGTTCGCGCGTAACCAATGACTTCCACTACAGCTTCCTGCGCAACTGGTGGCAATGGGGATCGCACGGCGATCCGGCGCAGTTCTCAACTCTGGGCGCCGCACTCGAACCGTTCGGCGAGAAGCGGAACGACGTAGCCGCTCCCTACAACGTCAACACCCAGCAGACACGCACGCGGTTCTGGGATGGGAAGGATCATTTCTTCCGCGACGACGTTTCCTGGCTGAAAGGCAACCACCTGTTGCAGTTTGGCGGCCAGTACCAGCATAACTGGAACTACCACCAGCGCACCGACAACGGCGGGGGTGTCAATTACTACCCCGTGTACCTGCTAGGGGACTCTTCCGGCTCGGGCAGCGTGGACATGACGTCCTTAGGTTCTGCGTTCAGCAACCCCATCCTTGCCCGCGAGGCAGCCGCAGTCTTGGGTATTGTGACCGACACGCAGCAGGCGTATACCCGCTCCGGTTCGAATTTGCAGCTGAATGGGCCGCTCGTACCGGCATTCGATAAAGTTACCATTCCCTACTACAACCTGTACCTCAATGACACGTGGCATATGAAACCGTCCCTCACCGTCACCTACGGCTTAGGGTGGGCGTTGGAGATGCCGCCCACAGAGGAGAGTGGTAAGCAGGTCATGTTCGTGGGTCCAGACGGCCGGGAGGTCGATACTCAGTCGTACCTGGCACAACGCAAGGCAGCGGCGCTCGCCGGGCAGGTTTACAACCCCCAAATCGGTTTTGCCCTGATCGGCAACGTCGCCGGCCACCCGAGCTACGAGTATAACCCCTTCTATCACGCGTTGAGCCCACGCATTGCCGTAGCTTGGAACCCGTCTTTTAGCAAGGACACAGTGATCCGTGGCGGCTATGGGCGAATCTATGGGCGCTTGAACGGCGTGGGCCTGGTGCTGGGCCCACTCCTCAGCCCCGGCCTGATCCAGGCGGTAGGTTGCAGTTTTGTTCTGATGGATGGAACGTGCGGTGCATCGGGAACAGCGGTCAACGCTAGTAACGCCTTCCGCATCGGAACGGATGGTACGACGGCTCCGATTCCACCCGCAAGCGCGACACTGCCGCAACCATTTTACCCGGGCGTGAACGGGTCGGAAGCCCTTACCGCTTCGCCCACGGACCCAAAGTTCCGGCCGAATTCGGCCGACTCGTTTGATTTGACGATTCAGCATCAGTTTTCCCGCAAGATCTCGGTGGAATTTGGCGGCATTAGTCGTTGGATCCACAACGAGCTTCTGTCGGTCAACCTCAACTCTGTGCCTTACATGATGAGCTTAGGCGGGCAACAGTTCAAAACCGCCTATGCCAACATCGAAAAGGCAATGGGTTGTGCGACCTCAGTCACTGCCTGCCAGAATGCAACCGTGGCGTCAACTCTGGGTAGCCTCTCCCCACAGCCTTTCTTTGAGGCGGCGCTGGCCAACACTGGCTACTGCACTGTCGGGAATTGTACTGCCACTGTTGTCGCTAATGAATTCGGCAACCTCCAGAACCAGGCCGCGTGGTCCTTGTGGACTGACTTGGATACTGGAGGTGCTGCGCCGGGATTTAACTTTGCTGCCAGCACGATGACCGGTACAGGACAAATCGGGAGCAACGTCGCCATGACTACGAGTCTGGGGCATGGTAATTACAATGCCCTTTTTGCGACCGTGAAATTCAATGACTGGAACGGCATCACTCTGCAGAACAACCTCACCTGGAGCAAAGATCTGGGGACGGGAGGCGTCGTTCAGGCCACTAGCGAGCAAGCGGCCGTGGACCCTTTCAACTTTGACACCCAGTACGGCGCCAACCCTTCCGATCGCAGATTCGTGAACACGATGTTCGTGGTTTACGCGCCGCCGTTCTATCGTGGCCAGCAAGGCATGCTGGGGCGCATTTTAGGGGGCTGGACCACTTCATTTGTTTTCGCAGCCGGCAGCGGTTCGCCACTGGACTGCGGCACCGCTACAGGTTCGGGTGGCAATGGTTATAGCGGCGGACAGGACTTTGGCTCTGGCGATGGCAACAACCTCTTCACAGACGGGAATTGTCTGCAGACGGTAAGGAATACATCGGCGTCGGTTCACCATCTCAGTGATGGCACTTTCAACATCTTCGCAGATCCAACTTCGGTGTTCGCCAACATTCGTCCGCTGATCCTGGGGCTGGATAACCGGAGCGGTGGGTACGGGCAGTTCCGCGGCCTGCCGTACTGGAATTTGAGCATGGGGATAAAGAAAAATATCCGAATTACGGAACGATTCAGTGCTGAGGCCTCCCTTAATGTCAACAACGTTCTGAACCACAACCAACTGCTGGATCCAAGCCTCTCCGTCTTAACTCCAGGGACGGGTTTCGGGCAGCTCTCGGCCGAGGGAACTCTCCCACGAGCGATGGAGTTCGGAATCCGGGTCAACTTCTAATTGAGTGGTTGTTTGAAAATTGATGCAGCTTTTGGCCGGGGAACGCACTCCCGGCCTTTTTTTGCTTAAGCATGGCGGGCTCTTGCGGCGCCAACTCCACGGCGCGACGCAACTCCGCAATCGCGTCGTCAAGATTGCCCTGGTAGAGCAGGGTCTCACCCAAAGCGCGATGTCCACGCGCAAACTCCGGATTAACCGTAATCGATTGCCGGAACGCGGCCGCCGCAGGCTCCAGTTGCTGTTTCTGGAGGAATGCCACGCCGAGGTTGAAGGCAGCTTCGAAGTTGGTGGAGTCGAGTTGGAGAGCCCGTTGCAGCGTCGCGATGGCGGCATCGATCTGCCCGGCGTGGGCCTGCGCCATGCCGAGATTAAAAAAGGCGAGCGCGTAATCGGGACTGAGCTGAACCGTTTTCTGCAGTTCGTCCACTGCCTCGGCAAACATCTTGAGGTGGTAGAAATTCAGGCCCTGTAGATAATGGGCCGGAACAGAGTTGGGCTCGGATTTGATTGCGCTCTTCAGTTTCTCGGTCGACTCCTGATAGCGGCCATGCTGACTGTCGGCGATCGCATCGGAGATCAGTTCATACACCGCGATGCGATCTTTCGGATCGGGCAGTTCGCGGCTGCTGATGGTTGAATCGCTGCCGCCCGAAAATCCCGCATAGCCCAACGACTTCAAGCGCTCCATCAGCGCCGGATCAAGGCCGGTTTTTTCGGCGAGTTCCTTGCCAGCACTGTAATCGCGGATCATGCCGGCGAGCTTGGCGCGCATCTCCTCGGCTACTGCCTTCTTGTCGGTGAATAGATTGTGAACTTCGCCCGGATCCTTCGCCAGATCGTAGAGCTCGGGGCGCGGCGCGTCGATGAAGTGATATTTGGTGTTCTCCGAGGCGCGCAGCTCACTCCAATTGAAGTGAATTCGCGGCAGGAATGTCTCTCCATAAAGCGCGCGCTCACGATTCGCTTGAGCACCCCGGGCGGAGGGGTCGGGACGAACGTCGCGAAGCAGGCTGCTTCCTTGCACCTGCGATGGAACCGGCAGTCCGACGGCATCCAGCACCGTCGGCATGAGATCCACGAGCGAAACCGGATTGGCAAGTGTGCGCGCCGCGGTTTTCTCCGGCAACTGTCGCGGCAGTTGCTCCGGCAATCGAATAATCAGCGGCACATGCATCGTGGCGTTGTAAATAAAGAAGCCATGCGTTTTTTCGCCGTGCTCTCCCAGGCTTTCGCCATGGTCGCCGCAGAGCACGATCACCGTGTTCTGATAAATCCCTTTCTCTTTCAAAAAGCGGAGAAGCCGCCCGACCTGTTCATCCGCAAAAGCAATCTCGCCGTCGTACGGCTGCGCCGCATATTCGCGACTGTAAGGCTCGGGCGGATGATAGGGAAAGTGCGGATCGTAAAGGTGCATCCAAAAGAAGAATTTTTTGTCGGAGTTCTTGGCCAGCCAGTCCAGCGCCACATCGGCCACAACATTGCCTGGACGCTCCATCTCGTCGAGATTCGCTTCGTCCAGGCGGCTGAAATCGAAGTGGTCGTAGTAAAAATCAAATCCCTGATTCAGTCCGAACCGCGAGTCCAGCACCGCCGCGCCGATCACCGCTCCAGTCTGGTAGCCGGCCTGTTTGAGAACCGAAGCCGACGTGGGCTGTAGCGGGCTTAGTTTGTTGCCGCTGAAATCATGCATCCCGCTCAACATGGGATAGGTTCCCGTGAGCATCGAAGTGTGCGAGGGCAGGGTTACGGGGACGACCGCGAACGCCCGTTCAAAGCGCACTCCATCTGCGGCCAGGCCGTCGATGTTGGGCGTCTTGATCTGCTTGTATCCATAGCAGCCAACATGATCGGCGCGCAGCGTGTCAACTGTGATCAGCACCACATTCAGCGCCGGCTTTGCTAGCGTTTGCGCCGCCGCATGAAGCGCGGTAAGAGCCGTCAGGACCAGAATCAATCGACGAAAAGTGGGCGGCATCGGTGAGTTCAGTTTATCGCATGTTATCGCGTCAAAGACGCGTTTGGCACGAGGCTCAACTCAGCGGAAGCACTGTGATAGGCTGGGCGCTTATGAGACGGTCGGCTGTTTTTCCGGCGATCATTTTTGCCCGGATGTTCGCCCGGATTTTCGTCGGGATCGTGATGCTCGGATCTGCGGCCTGGGGTCAAACATCCGCCCAGACGCGCGTCCCGCGAAATTCTTCGCCAGACGTGTTCCTCATCACCATCGACACGCTGCGCGCCGATCATGTTGGCTGCTATGGATACAAGCAAGTCGAAACTCCCGCATTGGACGCGCTCGCCGCCGACGGTGTCCGGTTTAGCGAGGCCTTCACCCATAGCCCGATCACGAACACTTCGCACGTTACGATCCTTACCGGCCTGCTGCCGAGTGTGCACGGCGTCACGGATTTTGGCGTTCCTCTCTCGCCGCAGCATGTGACTGCGGCCGAACTGTTGAAGAAGCACGGCTATCAAACCGCGGCTTTCATCGGGGCCGTGATTCTCGACAGCAACACGCTTGCTCCCGGCCTCGATCGCGGTTTCGATTTCTACGATAACTTCCCCAAAACCGATAGCGAGAGCGCCGACGGCAGGAATAACCCTCGCTGGGGGCGCGTCGAGCGCCGCGGCATGGAAGTCGTCGACCACGCTGAGAGCTGGTTCGACAAACACCGCGCCGGACCGCACTTCGTGTGGGTGCACCTCTATGATCCGCATGATCCCTACGAACCGCCGCCGCCGTTCTCGGAGAAATACAAAGATCATCTGTACGACGGAGAAATCGCCTATGCCGATTCCGCCGTCGCCCGCTGGATCGCATTTCTGAGAAAAGCCGGTGTGTACGACAACGCCATTATCATAGTCACTGGCGATCACGGCGAAGGTCTCGGCGAGCATGGAGAAGAAACGCACGGCCTGTTTCTTTACGACTCGACGCTGCACATTCCCCTCATCTTGAAAACGGCGGCAGCCGCTCATCACGGCGCTGTCATTGATGCCCAGGTGCGCACCACGGACATCCTGCCAACGATTCTTTCGGCGACCGGCGTGCCTGCACCGGCAGAGCTGAACGGCGAGTCGCTCTTTCCTCTCATCGAACAAGCTGCCGCCGCGCAAGCGCCGTCCAATCGCGAGCTCTTCGGCGAGACCGACTATCCTCTTCGCTGGGGATGGGCCCCACTGCGCGCCTTGCGTACCGAAAACACGAAGTGGATCAAAGCTCCCCGCCCTGAACTCTATGACCTGCACGCCGATCCAAAAGAGCTGAAGAATCTCTACCCTACCGACAGTTCGAGAGCGCAGAACATGCAGGCTGAAATTACAAAGTGGGAGGCCAAGCTCCCGCCGCAAACGAACGCCAGCAAGGCTGCGGAAACTTTGCCGGATCCCAAAGACAAAGTCGACGTGCAGAACCTGCTGCACCGCGCCATGCTCGCCGCTGACGATAACCGATCGAATGAAGCGCGTCAGTTGCTGGAAAAAGCGCTGAAGATCGATCCCGCCTCGCCGACCGCGTTCCGGCAACTGGGCGAGCTTGAACTCGCTGCCGGAGATTCTTCGAAAGCAGCCACCCACTTGAAGCGGGCTTCTGAACTGCGTCCCGATGATTCCGCTGCCGCTTTCGAATTGGGCGAGGCGAGGGAGAAGTCCGGCGATTGGCCCGGGGCCCGCGATGCGCTCGAATCGAGCCTGAAGCTCTCGCCCAGCCAAATATCCGCGCGGCTGCTGCTCGGCCACGTGTACCTCGCACTCAAAGACGCTAAGAACGCCGAGGATCAGTTCGAGGCGGCGCTGCTGGTGGATTCGAGCAACAGCGACGGGCGCCTCGGACTGGCGGAAGCGCAGATTCAGCAATCCGATTTCGCCGGCGCTTTGCCCGATCTCGAAGCGTTCACCAAATCCGATCCGCGAAACGCCGCCGCCCTGCGCTTGCTGGCGCGGGCCTATCGTGGACTCGGCAGAGAGCAAGATGCCAAGCGAGCCGAAGAGCAAGCTGGAGCGCTGGAAAAGAAGTAAGCAGAGAAATCGACCGCGGCTTTGATTGGTCACTTCTCGCTCGCGGCGGCACCAGTCGTTCACATTCCTTTCACATTCCCGTTTTATGCTAACTTCTTTACAGTTTCTAGCTCGCCTCGAATTGCGCGAGTTTCCCATGGCCCGAAAACAACCCTCGCCACCCTCACGAATCAAGCGTCGTTCGTCTTCAACGCGATCTCGAGCACCGGAAGTTCGCCCGCGACCGGCTCATCCGCGCAATGAAGACTTGGCCGAAGATGCACTTACAGCCCTGGTGGTCCGCGGCTGCCTGATCGCCCGCGACGCGGTCTTCAATGTCAGGGACTATCTCGCTGACGGTTCGCGCCTCGCTTTTCTGGCGATCAAGGATTGCGAAAAAGAACTCGACCAGATCGAGCGCAAGATTGACGACCAGCTCCCCGAAGCCATTACCCGCGTAGGAGAAGCCAAGGCGCGTGAGTTGCTGGCGTGTTTGAAGTTTATCACCGACCTCGAACGCATCGGAGACCTCGCCTACAGCGCGGTCATGCAACTGCAATCGCGCCGCGAAAAATTACCGGCTGCGGACTCGCGCCAGCTCATAGAGATGGCCTCTCTACTGCGCGACATGTTGGACCAGGTTCATCAGGGCTTCCTCAAGCGTGATGTGTCGTACGCGCAGAGCGTTCTGCAATCCGATCCGGAAGTGGACCGCTTGTGCCATTCCTTGTTTCACCGACATCTGGCGGAGCCGAACAGTCCGACCGGCCAGAAGAATTTCGACATCCTTCTCGCCGCCCAGGCGCTGGAGCGCATCGGTGATCACGCCAAGAATCTTGCGGAAGAGATTTACGGCTTATCCGAAGGCCGCTCGTTGCGCCATAATGCCAGGAAGCTCTCGACGGCCTAAGCTTTGAAGGGGCGCGGCTTCAGCTTGCGCCGCAAGCTTCGTATCAGGGCATCGCTTTAGCGATGCCGACAACCTTTGATGGAGTGCCCCTTTAGGGGCTGGACTCCGCCCCGCTTCAATGAAAATCGTGCGACGACGTCTCCGCCCGCGTAACGCGCAGCGGCGAAATTTTTTCCGCGCGGAGGTGAATCACGTTGTCCTGATTCTGCAGAATTCCCTCGATCATCAGGAAGCGCTCGGAAATCAGCAACACACGATTTTTATGCAGCAGACCGGGAGCGACGATCGCATTGGCAATCCCCGTTTCATCTTCCAGGCTCATGAACATCATCCCCTTCGCTGTCCCCGGACGTTGGCGGGCAATTACGCATCCGCCAATTCGCAATCGGCGTCCATTCGGAAGGTGCGCCAGATCGGAAGCGCGATAAATCCCCAGCTTTTTCATTTCGGCCCGGCGGTATTGCATGGGATGAGGGCCAACCGTCAGCCCGGTAGTGCGAAAATCCGCCACCAGCCGCTCTTCGTGCGTCATGGCCGCGAGCGGAGATTCCCCATCAATTTCCGGAAGCTCATCCAGTAAAGGTCCCGACCAACGCACCGCCCGCTCCACTTGCCACAGTGCGTCGCGGCGATGAAAGACTTTTTCCCCAGGGACATATCCTTCTTGGAGCGCCGGGCGCCCCCGCCCGGCCAGAGGAATTCCTGTGGGGCCGGGCGGGGACGCCCAGCGCTCCACAAAACGGTGCCTCTGTGGTGAATTTCCGATCGCATTCAACGCCCCGATTTCCGCCAGCGTCGTCAATTCATCCTTGCGTAACTCGGGCACGCGGCGAGCCAGATCCTGAACCGAAGTGAACGGCGCCAGGCTGCGTTCCCGAACCAAAGCCTGCCCCGCCGGCTCGCGCAACCCACGCGCATATTTCAGGCCGAGGCGCAGAGCAAGATGTTCGACGCCCGGTACAGCATTGCTTTTACTGGTTACTGGCCACTGGGTACTGGGTACTGTTTCCAGCGTGCACTTCCAATCCGACCGCGTCACGTCCATCGGCAGCATTTTCAATCCGTGGCGCTGCGCGTCTTTCACAATCGTGGCAGGATGATAAAAACCCATCGGCTGATTATTCAGCAGCGCCGCCGTGAACGCCGCCAGGTAATGACATTTCAAATAGGCGCTGGCATACGCAATCAAGGCAAAGCTGGCGGCATGAGACTCCGGGAATCCATAAAGAGCGAACGAAGTAATCGACTGGATAATCTGCTGTTGCGTTTCACCGAGGATTCCATTGCGCGTCATGCCGGCGCGCAGCTTTTCTTCGATCACTTTCATTCTTGCTTCAGAACGTTTGAAGCCCATGGCGCGGCGCAACTCCTCTGCTTCGCCGCCCGTAAAATTGGCGGTGATCATCGCCATGCGCAGCAACTGCTCCTGAAACAGCGGCACACCCAGCGTGCGGCCCAACACCGACTCGAGCGACGGATGCGGATACGTGACCGCCTCTCGACCCTGCCGCCGCTTAAGAAATGGATTGACCATATTCCCCACGATCGGTCCCGGCCGTATGATCGCAACCTGCACCACGATGTCATAAAAGCGTTCTGGCTTCAGGCGCGGCAGGCACGCCATCTGCGCCCGGCTCTCGACCTGAAACATCCCGACTGTGTCAGCTTTTTGCAGCGTGGAGTATACGACGGGGTCGTCCGGCGGAAGATGCGCCAGATCCACTTCTTCGTGATGATGATCATGCTTGTAATGAACATGGATCAGTTCGAGAGAATCCTTCAGCGCCGCCATCATGCCGAGGCCCAGCAGATCGACTTTGATGATGCGCATGTCCGCGCAGTCTTCTTTGTCCCACTGCACCACCACGCGACCCGGCATCGACGCAGGCTCCAGCGGGACGACGGAATCAAGCCGCCCCTCGCAGATGACCATGCCGCCCGAGTGCTGGCCTAAATGCCGCGGCAGATCCTGTGCGGCCAGACACAACTCGAAATATTTGCGAATCCGCGGATGCGTGAGATCGAGCCCCGCATCGCGCAAACGGCGATCGAGCGCATCATTCTCGTCCTTGAATTCCCAGGTGGCTACCGCCGCTGAAATTCGCTTCAGCGTCTCCGGATCGAATCCCAGAGCCTTGCCCATTTCGCGCGCAGCCATGCGATTGCGATACGTGATCACGTTGGCGGTCATGGCCGCTCCGCGTTGCCCATAACGCCGATAGACGTACTGAATAACGCGCTCGCGCTCGTCGCCGCTGGGCAAATCGAGATCGATGTCGGGCCATTCGCCGCGTTCCTCGGAAAGAAATCGTTCAAACAATAATTCCATGCCGATCGGATCCACCGCCGTGATGCCGAGCGAGTAGCAAACCGCGCTATTGGCAGCCGATCCGCGGCCCTGTGCCAAAATTTTCTGTTCGCGGCAGAAGCGCACCAGGTCCCAGACAATCAGGAAGTAGCCGGCAAGCTTTAGATGTTCGATTAAGTTCAACTCGCGCTCGATCTGCCGGCGCGCGCGCTTCTTCAACTCGGCATCCGCGCGGCCATACCGGCTCTGCATTCCTTCCCGCGCGCGCTCCCGCAGAAACGACATCATGGTTTCGCCGTCGGGCACGGGATACCGCGGAAACTCATATCCCAAATCGTTCAGCGTGAACTCAAGCCGCAAAGAAAGTTCGACCGTGTTTGCGATAGCATTCGGAACATCAGCAAAGAGCGCTCGCATGGCTGCGGGAGACTTGAGATAACGTTCGGTATTACGCGCCAGTAGGCGTCCGGCAGTGGCCAGCGTGCGGCGATGACGCAGCGCGGTGAAGGCATCTGCCAACTCGCGCTTCCGAGGCGTGGCATAGTTCACGCCATTGGTCGCGAGTAGCGGCAGTTGCAAAGCTTTCGCAATCTCAATTGCAACCCGATTTCTATATTCTTCCTCGCGATGAAAATGTCGTTGCAATTCGACGTAAACATTAGATTGGCCAAAACTGAGTCGGCCAAAAATCTCCGTCAGGCGCTTCACCGCTTCGAACGCCGCTTGCGGCCCACCATGCGTGAGAGCCGCCGCCAGCGGTCCTTCCTCCCCGCCAGTCAGGCAGATCAAACCATCGGCGTGCTCACTAAGATCCGAGCTCGAAGCGCAAGCTCCTTCTTTGCGGCCAGCGCGCAACTTCATTTTCGTAATCAGGCGGCAGAGATTTTGATATCCAGCGCGCGAAGCCACCAGCAGTGGGAGACGACATTCACCACGAGGCTGCGTCGGTAGTGAAAACGCCGTACACGTCACTTCCGCCCCAATATGCGCCTTGATCCCCGCCTTTTTTGCGGCGAGATGGAAGCGCGGCGAGCCGTACACTCCATCGCGATCGAGCAATGCCATCGCTGGCATTCCCAGGTTCGCGCACACCGCGATCAGTTCCTCGGGAATCGAAGCTCCTTCGAGAAAGCTGAACGCGGAGCGAGAATGGAGTTCAACGTACATCAGTTCCCAGTTGCCAGCTGCCAGTGGTCAGTTGCTTTGACTGGGAACTGACAACCGGCGACTGGCAACTGCTTTCAGTCATACGTTCCTTCTACAAACCAGTTTCCAGTCAGCTTGTCCTGTACTAAGCGATACAACACGAGTCCGGTTTCGGCGGGGATGGCAATGTCCCACTCCTCGCGCGACCAGCCTTCCTGTTCCGACCAGTCGCCGGAAGAGCGCCAGGGGCCGGCGGTCCAGACGATTTCGCCGGCAATGTCCTCGCGTTCGAGGCATCGCATCCGCACCGGCTTCGCTTCGCGCAAAGTAACGCTGGCGCCGAGCGGCGGACGAAACAGGCGCAGAGCAATCACCGCGCTCATTTTTTCCTGGGCGTTTTCTTTTGCGTTTTCCTCCACCGTTTCGTCGACTCGATAGGCGCTGCCATTTTCTGACATGGACATATCCTCCTTCCGATTTCCCTGCTGCTTCACTTTGGGCTTTACCGGCGCGGGCGCTGCGGGCGCAGGCTCTACGGGCGCCAAGCGTCGCACTGTAAACGCGCCTTCGCGATGTGTATCCAGTAACTCCACCGACCCCACTCTTCCTTCGCCGACAATCCCTGCGATGCGCGCCAGCGTCAGCTCCAGTTTTTCGGGCTCGGGAAAAACCGGCTGAAACAATCCACTCTGCAGGGCCCGCGGCCGCGCCGGGTCCGCCGACAAATGAATCTTCACGATGGGTGCTCCCGGCGGATGCGCCTGCAAATCCAGCTGCAACAATTTGAGAAACACTTTCGCGTCCAGCATGGGCGTGGGCAACCGCAGCGTGCGGGTGAACGTCCGAGTAAGAGTGCTGGCGAACGTTCGGGTGAATGATGGGTAATCTTGCGGCTGCGTCGTTGCGAGTTCAAGATTCAGATGCAATTCCTGCACCGCCAGCGCGCGCTGTCGCAAGCGCCCGCACACTTGCTCCAACATGCGGTTTAGCAAAAATGCTAGCGGTTCCAGCAGCACGATGGGGTATTCCAGCTCCACGCTCTCGGCAAAAATCAGTTGCGGTTCCAATACACGCAAGTTGCGCGACACCGCGCCCCGCGCCAGCTTTTGCAGGCTGATCCCGTGCTGTCCCAGGCGCTCGCTGACCGGAACCTCGGGAAGAACTGCCAGCGCTCGCAGTTTGCGAATGCCCCAGCGATCAAACGTTTCCACCCAGCGCACGGCCTCCTCTGCATCGGAAAAAAAACTTTCCAGCAACACATCCACCGGCAGATCTCCCAGCCGCTCCGCTTCGCGCCCTTCGGGAATCAAGGTCACACCGGAAAAACCGCGGGCTGCGAGCAAAGCGGCATCCGGATTTGCGGCCACGGCAAAGTTCGCTTCCAATCCCATCTCAGAGACACGCTGCGCCAAATCGCAGGCAATCTTCGGCAGCGAACCGAGCAACGGCTCGAGCCCGGCAAGATTCAGAAGCACGGTGCCGGGCGACGTGTCTTCCACTTCCGGAGAGAACGATTGCGCACAATCGAGCAGGGCAGCGTGTGCCGATGTCTCTTGCGGCTCCGAGCGCGCGCGCAGCACTAAGTTTTCCCATGCTTCCAGTTGCGACTTGGTCGTGCCTGCTTCCACGCCCTTTTGCCGCGCTCTCTCGTTGAGCGCCACGACTTTTTCCAGCGGAGGCCGTCCGGTGAGGACCGCTACCGGGCGGGCGCGCAACTCGGGCTCAAAGCGAATGAGCGCTTGCGCGGAAAAATCGGGGATGAAGATGCAGGCAAACATGAGCAGATCTCAAAAGTTCTCAGTTCCCAGTTCTCAGACTCGCTCCTGTTCTCATCATTCAATGAATCAGTTTTTACTGAGAACTGAGACCTGAATGACTATCCCGCCCATGGGGCTCGACTTTTGAAACTTGCCGTCGATTGCACTGGCTTGCGTTCCAACTTTCGTTCCAACCGCGAGCGCAACAACTCGGCGGTGATCTCGAATTGATCCAATAATTCCGAATGCGGCGGGTCTGAATGCGCAGGCCGATTGCCTGAGAGCTGCGGGCTGACCGATGACACCTTCACCAGCATCGACGAGCAACTCCCCGCAATCGGCTGCTGTTCCAGCACCAGCAGCGCGGTCGGCGTGTGTTCAACCGCGCGGCGGAAGCGGAACCACGATGCCAAAGGAATTCGCCGCGCGCTCTCGACCGGAATATCGCCGAGATCGAGAGCGATCATTCCGAAACCATTGCTTTGCAGCAACAGATCGGTCACTTTCAGCATTTGCCCCAATTGCGATTCCCAGCGCTGGCATGGCGGATTTCCCCGCCGATTTTTCCAACTAGCCGAAGGAGGTTTACGCGAGGGATGTTTTTCTCCGCAGCGCACCCACAGCAAGCGGCTCATCGCCATGCCGGCAGCCGCGGCGGAGGCGGGATCGAATGCATCGCTGGCATCCACGAGCGCACAAACCTCTCCGCGCTCGGTGGCGCGGGCGAGCGCAAAAAGCAATACGCTGGTTCTTCCCGAGGAAGCCGTGCCGCAGATTTCCGTGAGGCAACCGCGAGCGAGGCCACCGGTCAGCGAGTCCAGTTGCGGAATGCCGCTCGAAACCATTTCCGGCGCCAGGCGCACCTCGAGGCGCGAGGCGGGAACGACCGCTCCGAGCTTAGGCATGGCACCGACCTGAGCCAAAATCTTCGCGGTCCTATTTGCGGTCTTCTCCGCGATCGCGCGCGGAGAAGACGGAGAAGAAAAAATAAAAGGGCGGCCCACGGCCGCCGATAAAAAAACCGGAGAGGCAGACATACAATCTCGAAATTGTCAGGGAACATGGAGGGCAGGAATAAGCCCGAGCGAGGTTATATTTCGCTTTTTATTCGCCTATGAGAGTATCACTCTGTGGCCTGCCATTGTCAAGACGGTTCGGCCTGAATCATGACCAGAAGTGCAACCTGAAGGCTTACAATACTTTGCGGCTTCTCCCATGGACTCGAAAACCGCGAGGCTTGAGGCACCCGACACCCGGTTTGGTTCAAACGAGCTTTTGTTATAATCAGAATTCGTTGCAACCCATCTGCGTGGCGCTATCGTCTAGGGGTTAGGACGGAAGATTCTCAATCTTCAAACCCGGGTTCGATTCCCGGTAGCGCTACCAAACTCTTGCTGTCATCTCCTGTCATTTCCTGCACTTGCCGCTCGGTCCTCGATTTCCCCGAAACAGATGGTATCAGTTCGTGGGGCACAGTAGCAGCAGGTAGGGGGCACAATTTGAGGCACAGGGGCCGAACACTTCTTGGAGAAAACCTATGGGCCGACCGCCGAACGTCATCCCGCGTGTTGTCGTAGAGGATTGCGAAATTGTTAAGGCGTCCGATGCTTTAGCCTGCCTCAGGCTTGGCCTTCGGTTCACTACGGTCGCCACACGCGGACGTGGCCAGCGCTTGTGCCTGCTATGTCCGGTGTGCAGCCGCAGGGCCTTCAAACTTTATAGACCGATGTACTTGCAGGCGTTTGCGTGCAGAGCCTGCCACAATCTTAGCTACACTAGCGTGCAGAAGCATGACGTGCGGCTCGACCGGCTTCTCAAACTAAGCCAGCAGTCCAAAAGAGTGCGCTCAAGTGACGCGCATAACGCCAACTCTTGCAGCGGTGGTACCCATGAATCTCCAGCAGAAGATTTCCCTCTGGCTTGGTTGCGTTCTCTTCTCGCTTTCAAATCTGTGTCCGCCGTGGGCATTGACTACAAAAGGCGGGCGTGAATCATTCGGGGGGTTCTACTTTGTCTGGCACGATTTCGGATGGACTGCCTCCCACATCCGGCCAGATTTCTCTCGTCTGATTCTGGAGGATGCCGTGATCGTGGGCGTCACGCTCATAGCGTTCCTGACCATGAAGGGCCGAGCTGACTGGCGGCTGCGGGCCATTGCTAGGTGGGTCTCGGGTCGCTCTAGTCGATACCAGCAAGTCGCCCTCGTTCTGACCCTGCTCAGCGTCGGCGTCATGCTAGTTTCCGGGGCAAACTGGCGGTTCTCACTTGGGACTGCTTTAATCGGCCTGACGCTGTCTTGGACCGTTGGCTCCGACAACAGACTGTTGCACTACATGTGCTTGGTCGTCGGTATTGCGACCCTCATAACACCGGCCTGTCTCAGTTGGCGACAGCATCGGCTTGCGGTTCGTGAGTTTGACAGGAGCGTGCAGGAGTTCGAGGTGAACATTCCACGGCTCGCGGAAAGATACCCGTTGAGCGCAGCGTGCCCAGTTGCTTCCAAACCACAGTCAAAAGCCCAGTCGGTGCCCATCCACAGTCGAACGGGCCAGTATTCCGCCTCTGACATTGAAGACAGTAAGCCTGCCGGGGATGTATTCGACCAGGTACGGCCCCGTGCGGCTTCTGCTGGAGGACTGGAAGACAGTCCCAAGATTGATCTCTCTGCTGGACTGGAAGATACCAGTACCCGTGCGGCTTCTGGCGGCGCAGAGGCCAAGAGTCCCGCCGTGCAGAAGTTCGATTTCATCCCAGATTCTGAAGAACAGGTCATCCCGATAAACAACAGCACGGAACTGTATGCGGTGTTGACACAGATGAACTACCCGGAAAGCGAGAAAGAGAGCATCGAAGCACGCATCGCAAAGGACCTCGATTCCAAAAAGATTGGGCGCGCAGACTGGGTATTCTCCTGCTTATCAATTCCAGAATCCAAGGTGGATTTCCAAATTTCCTCTGCCACCGGAAAGGAGTTCCTCGAATTTCTCCCGCCCTGGTTCATGGATGCCGTCGTGAAGGGCGTCAACGTCACCTCAGTGCCCGCCAACGAGAAACCAGGCGCACCGCCCTCAGAGTTTCGGGTCTTGCCCGCATTCTGGTCACTGCCGCTGGTAAGTTTTCTCGGTATCGTCATCGGATTAACTGGCGGGGTAAACCTGACCCGCCTCCGGCGAAAGGACGCGGTGACGACCCCATGACCCTTCCAAAAGCAGCTATGAAGTCCGAAATCGCCCGCCGACTATCCCCGGAAGAAGAGGAGCTTGCAAGGAAGCGGGACGAATTAGCCCTGCTGCAAGGCGAACTGGCGGATCGCGAGCTTTACCTGGCCAATCTGCGAGTGGAACTCTCAACCTTCGAGGGACGATACCTTCGAGAGGTTGGGGTGCTCTACGCGGAACTCGACGAGTGGAAGGCCAAGTTGGCTCAGTTGATCGCGGAGCAAGAGGGTACCGTTGAAGCTCGGGCCGCTGCCGTCGAAGCGCGAACGCAGGCCGAGGAATCCTATTCCGCCGCTCATGGCGAGGCTGCCATAGCAACGGAGTTCACTCCCTCGCCTGAGGTTGAAGAAGCTTTACCGAGATGTAGCCAAACGAGTCCACCCGGACCTTGCCACGGATGAAGCGGATCGCGCCCATCGCGAACGGTCGATGGCAGCGGCGAACCGTGCGTATGAGCACGGCGATGCTGACGCCCTGAGAAGAATCTTGGAGGAGTACGAGAGCAGCCCGGAGTCCGTGCAGGGCACCGGCGTGGCCGCTGATTTGGTTCGAGTCATCCGGCAGATCAGGCAGCTTCAGGAGAGGCTTGTTCAAATAGAACTCGAAATTACGAGCTTGGGCGCTTCCGATATTGCCAAACTGAAGGTGAAAGCGGAAGAGGTCAGCGATCAAGGGCGCAACCTGCTTGCGGAAATGGCACAAGACGTTAAGAGGCGGATTGATATTGAGAGTCGCCGCTTTGCGGAGCTTTCCGCAGAGAAGAGAACCGCATGACCGGTGACGACGAGAAGACGACAAGCCTGGTTCCCTGGCCGTCGTCTGCTATTTCGCGCACTGCATCGAAATCCCTTGTGCAACGCGGAATGCAGGACTGGCTTGCCGCGGACGACGCGGAGCAATGGTTCAAGAAGGGCCTAGAGCTTGAGGATCTAGGGCAGGGCGAACAGGCGACTTCTTGGTATCGCAAGGCTGCCGATCAAGGTAATGCGACGGCGCAGCATTATCTCGGCTGGGCCTATGAGTGCGGATGCGGCGTTCCTGAAGATGACGAACAGGCGGCTTTTTGGTATCGCAAGGCGGCAAACCAAGGCGACGCCACTGGTCAATTCATGCTCGGGTCGATGTACTTAGAGGGGCGCGGTGTTCCCCGTGACCCAGAGCAGGCCGTTTATTGGTATCGCAAGTGCGCCGACCAAGGGGAGTCTTGGGCGCAAAAGACGCTGGGCGAGATCTATGAGGCGGGGGAAATTGTCCCGCAGGACTATGCTCAGGCCGCCTATTGGTATTTGAAAATCGGAGTTCTGGGACCGGAACATTTTCTATATCGAGTTCTGAGGCGGCATGACATTGTATACCGCTTGGGTCATATGTATGAGCACGGCCTCGGCGTACCAAAAGACCCTGAGCAAGCAGCCCGATGGTATCGCGAGGCTGAGCAAGGTGAAAGGCTGGCAAAAGCCGCCTTTAATTCGCGGTTGCCGAAAGCAGGCAAATCAGATGATTGATGTCACGTGCCGATGCGGCCACGTTTCTCACTCTGAGGAGCAGCACATCGGCAAGTATCTTCGCTGTCCAAATTGTGGTGAGCCAGTTCCAATTCTCGATGCACCCCGTGCGATAGTTCGCCCACCACACTCTTCACCACAGACACGGACTAATCAGCCACGCGAAAGAAAAATGCGTCGGTTTCAACCTGCCTATGTAGTTGCTGCTGCGCTCGGCATCGTGCTGTTGCTGGTTGGTGTGGAATTGTTTGTTCACTTCCGTAACACCCCTAACCCACAGACAAGCACTGCGAGTGTTTCAAAAGTAGATGAGTCGAACCCCGCCCCGCAGACCGGCACAGCAAGCATTTCAGACATAGATGACTCGGGCGCTCAGCGACAGACGGCAGATTCTCAGCAAGGAAGTAGCGCGGAACCGAAGATCATCGGTGAAGAACCCATACCAAAAGCAGACAAACCGACACAACTGCTTGATCCGAGACCCACGCATTACAACTCTCCGGCAACGGGCACCCGCTGCGAAGAAGATATAGGCCCTAACGGTCACGGTGAACTCACGGTGGAAAACGGAACAAGCGAAGATGCAGTCGTGCGTCTGTCGGAGAGTGATATTGAAACTAACCAAACTCTGCGGTGTTTCTTCGTGCAGGCGCACAGTACCGGTCGCGTGGCACGGATACCCAAAGGGACGTACAGGCTAACCTTCATGACTGGGCTGAACTGGGTAGAGTCGGAAGATGCATCTAGTTGGCAACCTTCCTACAGCGAGTTTGAACGCGCTTTTGAGTTTAGCGAACTGCGCGACTCCGAAGGAGTTCAGTATCACAGCATCAGCGTGACCTTGCACGCCGTGCCATTGGGCAATGTGCGAACAAGGGCAATCACGCGAGAAGAATTCTTAAAACGTCATCGCCACGTTGCTCTGCGGCGATAAGTCGCAAGCTTCGATTAGCAGTTCGGCGAGAACCATGTCTAACCAAGGGGCCGGCCCGCACGCCGCTGAAAGGCGATACGGCTGCTGCCGGACCCGATAGTATCACCAATGCCAACGGGAAGCCCGACCGCATTGGTACGTTGGGCGCACAACCCGGTCCGGTGAGTTCGTGAAAAACGGTAAAAGCCCGCTACGCGAAACAGTTAACCACTGGCCAGCGAGCGAAGGGTATCGAGTGATGGTGGCCCGATCATGCCACAATGGATTGGTAACCTCACGAAAAAGGTGCTGCCGTGCAAGACCCTACCCTTACTGGAGGTTTGGGGGACGGCAGCTTTCCCTCTGGCGGTGCAATAGCCATTCCCTCGAAGCGGCTTTGGATTGCACCGCCATTGTTCGTTCTCAGGGGAGCGTCGTCGAATGGACATGAAGGATGTTATGAATCACGTCCGTGAAGAACTTCGAGAGCAGCCTGACAGCTACTTCGCCGAGATTTACTTTAGAACAGTTGAGCACGGGGCCAACTGCGGCGACGTGTTCGAGGCCCTCACCGAGATGTTGAGGAAGAATGAGGTCCGGATCAAAGATGGTAAGTGGAGATTGATTGCTCCCGTGGAACGACGCAAGTCGGCCTGAGGTACGAACCTGACAAAATAAGAGTCCCCGCGCAATCCTCTATTGCGATTTCCACAACGCAGCATGGCTCAGCGTGACCGGCAGGAAGTCTGGGAAAACGGCTCATGCGGTGCTATCCGGTGAGCACGCGGATCAACTCCGTGGTGAATGATGACGTGGAATGCTCGCGACCTGTGGAACTAGCCACGATTCAGAATCGGATATTCTCGTAGTGGGGCTGTGATCATCGAGAAACCTGCAAACTCGAAACACTTGGGTAACATTGACGGCTGTAAGCCAGCTGCAATCCTGCATACAATGCCGCGGAAGACCGACAAGTCTGTCAAGCACACGCGACCACCTCGAATCCGTGTCCCCAACCGGGAAAAAGCGGTCTTTGCAGTTGATAACCAGAAGTTCGTTGGCATCGTTCAGCGCCTCTCGTTGACAGGGGGAGCTGCTCTGCTTGTTAGAGGGCCTATTCCCGAGGGAACGTTCGGCGAAATGACTTTGAGTACAGTTTTTGGGAAAGTGAGTGCGCACATTGAATTTCTGCATACCGGAGCAGATGGTGTACCACTCGCGCAGGCATTCCGCTTTCTTGCGATGGATGCCATAAGCACCAAACGCTTCAACGCTGCTGCCGAACAAATGCAGAGTGCAGGCTTCGCGGATGTCGAACAGAAACAAACGGCTCTCGACGGGGCGGTCGAAAGCTGGAGTAAGTTCCGGGACAGCGTCCGCCAGCTTTCGGGGATGCTCACTTCGGGGCGACGGACGAGATCGAAAGTGACCTAGCCTGAGATAGAGCAGTCTTCGGGGGAGGGCTGTTCAAACGAGCGTCCCGCGACTCTAAACGGAGTCCGGGGCGCTTTCGTTTTTCCATCCGCTGCCGTAATGTCTCCGCCTGCCTACCGCCAAACGGTATAAGGAGTTTGCGATACCATAGCCTTCACCAACGTCTTTTTAAGAGGTGCAGCCCATGCACAAGGTTTCGCGGTCTCACTGGATACGCCGTTCTGCCGCCCTGCTCGCGCTTGCGATTGTCAGCATGGTGCAGCTTCCTGCGAAGGCTCAGGGCACCAGTCCCGCCCCTAACGTTCAGAGCGCACCTGTCCAGATTCACGCCCTCAAAATCACCCTGCTATCAACGATGCTGGTGGGCAGCACAACCGGGCTCGGCGAGTGGGGATTTTCGGCACTGATCGAAGCCGATGGTCATCGCGTACTGCTCGATACTGGAGCCCATCCCGATACCGTGCTGCAAAACGCACGCGACTTGAAGATCGACTTGTCCGATGTGAGAGAAGTGATCCTTACGCACAACCACTGGGATCATGTCAGCGGATTGATGACCCTTCGCAAAGAGATGATGAAAAAAAATCCCTCGGCGCTCTCCGTGGTGCATATCGCACGCGGCATTTTCTACAGCAGACCAGCGCCCGAAGGTGAAGACAACAAGATGATCGCATTGAAGAAGGAGTACGAAGCAACTGGCGGAAAGTTCGTCGAACATACGGAGTCGGCAGAAGTCTTTCCCGGCGCGTGGCTCACGGGGCCGGTGCCCCGCAAATATCCGGAACGCAATTGGAGCGTCAGCGGAAAAGTGCAAACCCCAGCGGGCTTGGTCGAGGACACAATCCCGGAAGATCAATCGCTGGTGCTCAACACGCCGGATGGGTTAGTCGTGGTCACTGGCTGCGGGCACGCGGGAATCATCAACATTCTCACGTTTGCCCGGCAGGAATTTCCCAACGAGCCAGTTGAGGCGGTCATCGGCGGGTTGCACCTCTTTCCAGCGACGGATGAGCAACTGGATTGGACTGCGGACAGGATGAAAGAGTTCAAGGTGGCGAACCTTATGGGGGCACATTGCACTGGCATCGAAGCCGTCTATCACATTCGGGAGCGCCTCGGCATGCCGCGAGCATCGGCTGTTGTGGGCAGCGTGGGATCAAGCTTCGTCCTCGGCGAAGGAATGCATCCCGGTCCACTTGCCAAATGACCGTAAGCCCATCCGATCTGCCGTAATTTCCCGATGTACGGGCGCTACCGACTCTCGCGGCGGAAGCAGATCAATGAGGAGTTCGACCGAGCGTGGCACAAAGGGAGTAAGCTCCAAACAGGTTCATTTAGCTGGCTTGGGGTGACGAGCATGGCAGAAGTTCGACTGCAAGAAGGCGAATCATTGGAGAACGCCTTGCGGCGGTTCAAACGCAAGGTCATGACGGAAGACATTATTAAGGACGTGAAGCGTCACTCCTACTATTTGAAGCCGGGCGAAAGACGCCGGGTCAAACAAGCTTTGGCTCAAAAGCGTGCCCGAAAAAAGCTTCGTAAGGACTCGGACCAAGTTGCACCAAGGAGGGGCGCTGCTGCCAAACCGGACAAACTGCCGAATTCGACCTAACGTTACCCTCATCTGTAGTTCAGTCAGAGTTCCCGTATGATTTTCGGAGTGAACCCAACCAAGGACGCAGTCGTCATCGCGCAAGCCACGGGCTCGGGGGAGACTTTCGTGATTAAGTCGATCAGGTCGATTCAATTTCAGGCGCGATCTGGAGACGGATTGAACGAACTCTTGCAACGTCTTGTCGTCATATTCGATCTCAGCACTACGAGCCGAGGCTCGACAATCGCACTGCTCGGATCGTCGTCGGGTCGGTTCAAGTCTTCCGTCGAAGCAATAAAAGGAGAAGCGATCACTGAACTCGCGGCAGCTAAGAGCGGAGTGCCTGTCGTCAGGGTGACAGCCGCGAGTCTCAAAAAGGTTCTTGGTTGTGCGCCGGGGCAGAAGTGGCAGGCCCGTGCGGAGGAACGGTTCAATCCGGGGAGCAGTCGTAAGAACTGGTCGCACGGCGCAGTTGGCGCTGCGGCTGCCGCCTTCAAGATCGCTGCGGGACAGTCTACAGGTACCCGATCTGCCATAATCTCCCCATGTGTGGCCGCTACCGACTCTCCCGACGAAAGCAGTTCATCGAGGAACTTTGACAGCGTGTCAGGGGAAGAGGAATGGACGCCTCGTTACAACATTGCTCCAACCCAGCCGATCCCAGTCATCCGCCAGAACCCCAAAGAGCCGATCCGCGAAATTTCTCTCATGCGATGGGGACTGATTCCGTCATGCGTCATGGGCAAAGGATGCCTCTGGTGCTGTAAGGATGATCAACGCAAGGTCGGAAACCGCGAGCACAAAGCCCGCGTTCCGCGATGCGATGAAATCCCGCAGGTGCCTAATTCCTGCGGACGGCTTTTACGAGTGGATGCGGACAGGGAAAGCCAAGCAGCCCTACTGCTTCGAGGTCAATGAAGGGGAGTTGTTTGCGTTTGCGGGAGTCTGGGATCGTTGGAAAGACGCCAGTGGCAACTGGGTCAAGTCCTGCTCGATCCTGACAACGACGCCGAATGCCGTGACCGCTCCTGTCCACGCCCGAATGCCAGTGATTCTTGATCCTGATGACTACAATCTTTGGCTCGATCCCGGCATGACAAAGGTCGAAGCCGTGTCCGACTTGTTGAGACCCTTCGATGCCCGGATGATGCGGTGCTTTCCAGTGAGCACGCGCATCAACAGCATAGTGAATGATGACGCACAATGCTCCGCACCCGTGGAACTCGCCGAGATTCAGAATCGGCTCTCCGGGCTTACATTGTGACCATCCGCAGGTGACAAAAAGCAGAGCCACACAAATAACAGAGACGGGAATGAAGCAGAAATGGCGATTCCGAAGGTGGCAATGAGGATAGCACGAAGCGATCACCGACGTTGATGCCGGATAGACGTGGCTTATTGATGTTCGTTCGCTTAACACTTGCGTGCGGCTGGATGAACCCCTCCCCGTCCCGTGAGGGTGCCGCCCTCGTTGACTTCGCCTTCTCCTCATGCCGCCTTGCACTGCCTCTTGCCGGATCATGACCCTGTCTTTTCCAAAGGCATAGGACGGTTCTCGCGGTATTAGAAGGCTGTAAATTTTGTATGCTTCCGCAACGTCGTAGGCTTGTGGAGAGACTGACTCTTGTGATCCGCTTCTCGCTGTCAACAGGCTGAATATGATCAGCAGTGCCGCACTGGTTCTCCGCAAGATTTTACCTCCTCGCGCTGTACTCTCTTCAAGAAAAGGACACCGGAGCGTGCCAGACGGTTCCACGGGTGTCGAAAAGCAGCGATTACACTCAGAACCAGATTACTTCGTATGAAAGACTGACAAAATCTTCCCGTCGCTTTGCCGAAGTTCCAGAGTGGCAACGCCGCCAACGCATTTGCCGACTTCGCAGGTGCGCCGCCCCTTGCGGTCTGGACAACACAAGGTTCCATACACGCTCCAGATGCCGTCCTCCAGTATTGCGGTCAATGGTTTTTCATACTCGATCTGACGCTTCCCATACACCTTCGTCAGAGCAGGTTCGGCAATCCTCAGCGCAGTCGCGGCATCAGGCACGCGAACATTCGTGGCAGGTGAGTCCTGTGCCGACACGGTGAGCACCAACAACAGCAGCACTCCGAGAATTTCTAGTCTCATGGTCACAATCTATGCCCCGGACTGAGGGGAGCTCAATCGTTGCTGTAGTCAGGTGATTACGCTCGAAACCCCCGTCGCCGGGTCGTGAGTGTAATGGGGATTTAACAACAATCATCAGAACCCGCGAGTAGGCATCAAATGCTGTCCAAACCGAAAAGCCGGAAAGCTAATTTGGACGAGAGTGACGTGCGTCACGCAGTTAAGTGTTGCGCGACACAGCG